>OGGO01000033.1_pt1 | contig 169436 bp, 158 predicted proteins | sample 1571231 | NCBI WGS metagenome assembly OGGO01 (sample SAMEA2582036, study PRJEB24529) | metagenome | biome: Human gut stool | place: China | collected 2011 | reverse complement strand
GCAACCGCTTTTGCAAGCCTTTTTTACATTTTTTTCGCCTTTTTTTGCGCTTTGTATACATCATCCAGTTTTTTGCTCGGTTTGAGATGGCGTTTTGGCCTTTCTTCCATCATTTCTGCGCAAAACAGCCGCCGCACAAAACGTGCAGCGGCTGTTGCCTTGGGATTCAGTTCTTTTCTTCCTGCTTCATCTCCCGCAGGGTCAGCCAGACAGCCGCCGCCAGCATCGGCAGCGCGGCGATCAGACCAATGGGCATGGGTCCCAGCACATTATAATAGGTATCTGCCGGGGTGACCAGCACCTGCGGCAGCGCCGCAATGGCGTTGAACGCTCCATGCGCAATGGCGGGCACCCAGATGCACTCCGTTTTCTCGTAGAGGATATCCAGCAGGGCGTTGAGGGCAAAGCAGACCACGCACCACACCACCAGACCCAGCAGGGGTGCGCCCAAGTAGTTGGTGCCGTACTCGTAGCCCACCAGCAGCATCAGCGGCCAGTGCCAGATGCCCCACACAACGCCGCCCAGCAGGCGGCCATTCAGCAGACCGAACCGCTCCTTCAGGCGGGGCATCATGTAGCCGCGCCAGCCGACCTCCTCACCCAGTGCGGGAAACATATTGATGGCTGGGGCAAGGAGCACCGCAAACAGCCCGTTTTGCAGCAGATAGCTGAGGGTAGAAACGCCCAGCTCGCTGCGCAGGGTCTGGGCGTCCATCTCGCCGCCGTAGGCGGCAACCAGCCAGCTGCCGGAAAAGTCCAGCCGGGAGGGGAACACGGCAAAATACAGCACAGCGCCAAGCAGGGTGAGCACCGCCGGGCCGAACCATGCCGCCAGCCAGAACCGCCGCTTGCCCTGCACCTTCCAGCCGATGCCGGTGGGCTGGCGCAGGAATGCTTTTTGCACCAGCAGTACAGCCAGCAGCGGACAGAACATGGTGACAATGAGCGCCAGCTGATACAGCACCGCGTTATTCTGCTGCAAAAGCGCCATGCAGCCGCCCACCTGACACAGCCATGCCATGCCGAAAGCAAGCAGGAAGTACAGGCCGAAGCCCTGTTTTTCTTTTGCTGTCATACGAACTTCACCGCCGTTCCGTAAGCAATGACCTCTGCTGCGCCCTGCATGACGCTGGCGGAGGCGTACCGCATTCCCACAACAGCATCTGCGCCAAGGCTTTCGGCATCCTTGACCATGCGCCCGGTGGCGATCTGCCGCGCCTCGGTGAGCATCTCTGCGTAGTCGGTCACCTCGCCGCCCACGAGGGTGCGGAAGCCGGCCATCATGTCGTGGCCAAGGTTACGGCTCTGCACCGTGCTGCCCCGCACCACGCCCAGCGCTTCCAGTTTTTTGCCCGGGATCTCGTTAATAGTTACGATAAGCATCTTCTTCTCCCTTTCCGATCTCTTCGATCCGATCCAGCAGCACCTTCAGGGTGCCCACGATGCAGCCCGCCGGGATGCCGAACATCACCACCAACAGCGGCAGCGGCGGGGCATCCTGCGGGTCGGTGTAGATCGCCCAGCCCATGATAGCCATTACAAAAGCCATCATGGTCACAAAAAGGGCAGCACCGATGCAGGCGCCCCGGATGCGGCGGGTCTTTTGGTCAGTCCGTTCAATGTTCACAAAAGTCACTCCCTGTTCTTCCCGTGCGGTCAGGCGCGCCAGCGTCTGCTCCACATCCAGTTGTTCCAGAGGGCCGTTTTCCTGTTGCAGCAGCGTGCAGAAACCGATGGCTTCCTCCAAGTCGGCGCGGCGGCTGCGCAGACGTTCCAGCTGCTGGCTCATGCCCTCAGCCAGCGTGCGCTGCCCTTCCAGCATCTCCCGGATCTCTGCCAGCGGCACGTCCAGCTTGCGCAGCAGCTTGATGCGGCGCAGGCGCTCCACATCCGCCTGCGAGTAGCTGCGGTAGCCGTTGCCCGGCTCCCGGCTGGGGCTGATGAGCCCCTCTTCCTCATAAAAGCGGATGTTCTTTTTGGTCACGCCGACGGCGGCTTCCACTTCGTTGATCTTCATGGGTCACGACCCCCTCCTTACGGGAGTATTCTACACCTTCCACAAAGGGGAAGGTCAAGCCTTTTTGCAAAAAAGCTGCCGCACAAAGTCGTACAGCAGCTCCTTCCTTTAAAAATAGCACTTGATCTGGAAACGATCGGCGTTGTCCTGCTTTTTCTCCACTACGATGTGCTCGTGGTTGAAGTCGAAGTGCACCGGGGTGCACAGGTCGGTATTGCGGGTCAGGCGCAGCAGCTCCTGCACGCGCTTCTTCTCCTCCGGCACATAGAACAGGTAGCTCACGCCCTCTTTTTTGGCGCGGCCGGTGCGGCCGATGCGGTGGGTGTAGTGCTCGTTCTCGCTGGGCACATCGTAGTTGATGACGGCATCCACATCCGAAACGTCAATGCCGCGGGCAGCAACGTCCGTAGCCACCAGAATGGCCAGCTTGCCATCCCGGAAGGCCTGCATGATCTGGTTGCGCTCCTTCTGGGAGAGGTCGCCGTGCAGGCAGTCCACCGAGAAGCCCAGCCGTGCCAGCTGGTTTGCCAGTGTGGCGGTGTTGAACTTGGTATCGCAGAACACCATCACCCGCTTGTAGCCCTCGCCAATAATGATCTGTGCCAGATCCGACAGCTTATTGCGGCCGGAGGTCTCCAGCATATACTGGGTGATCTTGGGCTGGCTTTCCTCCCGGGGCTGCACGGTGATTTCCTCGGCATTGTGCTGGTACAGCCAGCCGATATCCATCACCTCGCGGCTGATGGTGGCGGAGAACATGGACAGCGCCTTGCGGGCCTTCATCATCTCGATGATGTGGCGCACATCCTTATAAAAGCCCATGTTCAGCATCTCGTCGGCCTCGTCCAGCACGATCTGGGTCACATGGGAGATATCGATGCTGTGGTGCTTGTAGTGATCCATCAGCCGCCCCGGGGTGGCTACCACGATCTGGCAGCCCTCCGCCAGACGCTTTGCCTGCTTTTCCATATTGGCGCCGCCGTACACGCAGGCCACCTGCACCTCGGGCATAAAGTAGGTGAGGTTAGTCAGCTCCTCGGCGATCTGCTGAGCAAGCTCCCGGGTAGGTGCCATGATGACGGCCTGCGGATATTTGTTTTCCGGCTGGATATGCTCCACCACCGGGATGCCGAAGGCACAGGTCTTACCGGTGCCGGTGGGTGCCTTGGCTATGACATCATGCCCTGCCAGCATGAGGGGGATGGTCTTTTCCTGGATCTCGGTCATTTCGGCAAAGCCCATGCGTTCCACAGCCTTGTGGATGGCTTCGCTGCACTGCAACTCGCTGTAAAGCATTTGGACAACTCCGTTCTTTGTGGCGTTTTTTCTCGTTGCAACAAGTATAGCATGAAATGCCGCGCTTGTCAGCAGAGAAACAAAAAGAACCGCACCCGGGGGCACGGGTACGGTTCTCAGTGTGCAGAAATCAGGCGGTCTCTTCCACGCTCTTCTTGCCGGCTTCCAGCTTCTGCTTGAAGCGGCCGCTGGCCTTGAAGCCGGGGATGGAGGTGGACTCCAGCTGGCTGGACACCTTGGTCTTGGGGTTGGTGTAAGCCTTCGGCTTGCGGGGGCGCATCTCAAAGCGGCCAAAGCCGGCGATGGTCACCTTTTCGTCAGCGCGCAGGCAGTCCGCGATCTGGTCAAACATTGCATCCATCGTGGTCTCGACCTGAGCTTCGGTAAAGCCGGTCTTGCGTGCCACGGTTTCGATCATCTGGGAACGGGTCATGTATCGATATCCTCCTGGAATGTCCAAAAGTAACGTCTTTTGGCAAATTTTGCGTTGTTGAGTATAACATATTTCGCGCACTGTTTTCGATGGATTGCGCACGAAATGTAATTTATTGCGCACGAACCACATTCAGTTCCGTGCACCCCGCACAAATACAGCGCCCACCGTTTCGGCAGGCGCTGTAAAGAGCTGTTTTATGCGGATGTTACGGCTTATTTTCCGCGGTACAGGGTGGCAATATCCACCAGCGGGATGTTAGCCAGACTGTGCTCGCTGCGCAGGCAGTCCACCAGAGAAGCGGCGGTATCCACTGCGGTGATGCAGGGGATGCTCAGCTCTACGGCCTTGCGGCGCAGACGGACGGAATCGCGCCGGGGGTCACGACCCTTGGCACTGGTGGAGAACACATAGTCCACCAGACCACTCTGCAGCAGATCCACGATGTTGGGAGCCTCGCCGGAGATGTTGCGCACCTCGTTGCAGGGGACCATGTGCTTGTTGAGCCATGCACAGGTGCCGGAGGTACCGTAGAGCTTGTAGCCCATATCCTTCAGCTTCCATGCAATATCCACGAACTCGGGCTTGTCGCTGTCCTTCACGGTGAAGATGCAACAGCTGCCCGGGCCGGGGGTCTTAAAGGTATAGCCTGCACCGATCAGACCCTTGAGCAGGGCATCGTGGTAGTTGGGCGCAATACCCAGCACCTCGCCGGTAGACTTCATCTCGGGGCCGAACTGGGTATCCACGGCGTGCAGCTTTTCAAAGCTGAACACAGGCACCTTTACCGCCACATAGGGGGCGTTGGGGTGCAGACCGGTGCCGTAGCCCATATCCGTCAGCTTCTCGCCCAGGCAGCAGCGCACGGCCAGATCCACCATGGGCACGCCGGTGACCTTGGAGATGTAAGGCACGGTACGGGAGGAGCGGGGGTTCACCTCGATGACGTACACACGGCCATGGGAGACGGCGTACTGCACGTTGACCAGACCGGTGACGTGCAGCTCGCGGGCAAAGCGGCCGGTGTAATCCACCATGGTGTCGATCTCGTCCTGCGTCAGGTGCTGTGCCGGGTAGACACAGATGGAGTCGCCGGAGTGCACACCGGTGCGCTCCACCTGCTCCATGATGCCGGGGATCAGGAAGTTTTCGCCATCGCAGATGGCGTCCACCTCGCACTCGGTACCCATGATGTACTTATCCAGCAGCACCGGGTGATCCATATCGACGTGCTCGGTGATAACGCCCATGTACTCGATGATATCCGCCTTGTTGTAGGCCACGATCATGTTCTGACCGCCCAGCACATAGGAGGGACGCATCAGCACCGGCAGGCCGATCTCCTCGGCAGCGGCCAGAGCCTCGTCCAGATTGAACACGGTGCGGCCCGGGGCACGGGGGATGTTGCAGCGCTCCAGCAGCTCGTCAAAGCGCTCGCGGTCCTCGGCTTCATCGATGGCATCCGCCGGGGTGCCCAGAATGGGCAGGCCGATCTCGTCCATGTGCTTGGCCAGCTTGATGGCGGTCTGTCCGCCGAACTGCACCACGCAGGCATCCGGCTTTTCGGTGGCAATGATGTTGTCCACGCTCTCCGGGTTCAGCGGGTCGAAGTACAGACGGTCGCCGGTATCAAAGTCGGTGGAAACGGTCTCGGGGTTGTTGTTGACCAGAATGGCTTCGCAGCCGTTCTTTTTCAGCGTCCATACGCAGTGCACAGAGCAGTAGTCGAACTCGATGCCCTGACCAATGCGGATGGGGCCGGAGCCAAAGACCAGAACCTTCTTCTTTTTAGGCTCGCCCTTGGCTGCGGTCTCAGCTTCCTTCTCAGCGATAAAGCCTGCGGCCTCGTTGTCGCCATCGTAGGTGGAGTAGAAGTAGGGGGTATTTGCAGAGAACTCGGCAGCGCAGGTATCCACCATCTTGAAGCCGGCGCGGTAGTTCTCCACGGGCAGGGTGTCCACCTTTGCCAGACGGCGGATGGTCTTATCCTGGAAGCCGTACTTCTTGGCAGTCTTGTACTGCTCCAAAGACAGCTGGCCGTTGCACTGGGCCAGACCCTTTTCCAGATCCGCCAGATGCTGCATCTTGTCCAGGAACCACCAGTCGATCTTGGTGATATCGTAGATGACCTTGTGGTCGATGCCGCGCTTCAGTGCTTCGTACACGCAGAACACGCGCTCGGCGTCCTGAACGTGCATATGTTCCACCACTTCCTCGTCGGTCAGCTCCTCAAAGGGCTTGTGGGTCAGGGTGTCCATGCCCAGCTCAATGGAGGAAACAGCCTTCATCATGGCGGCTTCAAAGCTGTTGCCGATGCTCATCACCTCGCCGGTAGCCATCATCTGGGTGCCCAGAGACTTGTCGGCGTAGACGAACTTATCAAAGGGCCACTTCGGGTACTTGACCACGATGTAGTCCAGCGCAGGCTCGAAGCAGGCGCAGGTCTTGCCGGTAACGTCGTTGGTGATCTCGTCCAGCGTGTAGCCGATGGCGATCTTGGTAGCCACCTTGGCAATGGGGTAGCCGGTAGCCTTGGAAGCCAGCGCGGAGGAGCGGGACACACGGGGGTTGACCTCGATGACCGCGTAGTCGAAGCTGTCCGGCTTCAGAGCGAACTGGCAGTTGCAGCCGCCCTCGATGCCCAGCTCGGTGATGATATCCAGTGCGGCAGTACGCAGCATCTGGTACTCGTGGTCGGTCAGAGTCTGGGAGGGAGCCACAACCACCGAGTCACCGGTGTGGATGCCCACGGGGTCGAGGTTCTCCATGTTACATACAGTGATCACGTTGCCCTTGTGGTCGCGCATCACCTCGTACTCGATCTCTTTCCAGCCGGCGATGCACTTTTCCACCAAAATCTGATGGATGGGAGAAAGGCGCAGGCCGTTGGTGCCGATCTCGATCAGCTTTTCGCGGGTCTCGCAGATGCCGCCGCCGGTGCCGCCCATGGTAAAGGCCGGGCGCACGATGACCGGGTAGCCGATGCGGTCGGCGCAGTCCAGTGCGTCCTGCAGGTTCTCCACCACCTCAGAAGGGATGATGGGCTGGTGCAGCTTTTCCATGGTCTCCTTGAACAGCTCGCGGTCCTCGGCACGGTCGATGGTCTCGGGATTGCAGGCCAGCAGACGGATGCCGGTGCGGTCCAGATAGCCGGAGCGCGCCAGCTCCATGGACAGGTTCAGACCCATCTGGCCGCCGAGGTTGGGCAGCACAGAGTCCGGCTTTTCGATGTCCAGAATGCGCTCCACGACTTCCAGCGTCATGGGCTCGATATACACATGGTCGGCCACGTCCGGGTCGGTCATGATGGTAGCGGGGTTGGAGTTCAGCAGAACGGTCTCGATGCCCTCTGCCTTCAGGGCGCGGCAGGCCTGCGTGCCGGAGTAGTCAAACTCCGCAGCCTGACCAATGATGATGGGGCCGGAGCCAATGACCAGCACCTTTTTGATTCTGGGGTCCTTCGGCATTTCAGCGTGCCTCCTTTGCTGCTTTGACGTTGTTCAGGAAGCGGTCGAACAGGAATTCGGTGTCCTTGGGGCCGCCGTTTGCTTCCGGGTGGAACTGTACGGTAAAGCAGTTCCACTTTTTGTACTTGATGCCCTCGCAGGTGCCGTCGTTGGCGTTCACCTGTGCCACCTCGCCCATCTCGGCGGGCAGCTCCTCGCCCACGACCGCATAGCCGTGGTTCTGGCTGGTGATAAAGGTGCGGCCGGACTCAAAGTCGGTCACAGGCTGGTTGGCACCGCGGTGGCCGTACTTCAGCTTCATGGTCTTGGCACCGGCTGCCAGTGCGGACAGCTGGTGACCCAGACAGATGCCGAAGGTGGGGATGTTCAGTTCAAAGATGTGCTTGAGGTTCTCGATGACCTCCACCGGCTCGGCGGGGTCGCCGGGGCCGTTGGACAGCATGATGCCGTCCGGGGCAAGCGCCTTGATCTGCTCCGCCGTTGCAAAGGCGGGCATCACGGTCACCTTGCAGCCGCGCTTGACAAGGCAGCGCACGATGTTGCGCTTGCAGCCGTAGTGCATCAGCACGATATGGGTCTCGCCTTCCGGGTTGAACACCTCGGGAGCGGCGCAGGTCACGTTCTTCACAGCATCGGTCACGGCATAGGCGCGGATCTCGGCCAGCAGGGCCTCGGTCTCGGCCTTGTTGGCCGGGTCGGCGGGGTCAAAGGTGGTCAGGATGGCGCCGTTCATCACGCCGCTCTCCCGGATGATGCGGGTCAGGTGGCGGGTGTCGATGCCCTCGATGCCGATGGTGTTGTTCTTTTTCAAAAAGCTGTCCAGCGTCTCCTCACAGCGCCAGTTGGAGGGGGTGGTGCAGGCTTCGCGCACGATGTAGCCCTTTGCCCAGATGCGGTCGGACTCCATGTCATCGTGGTTCATGCCGTAGTTACCGATGAGGGGATAGGTCTGGGTGATGATCTGGCCGTAGTAGCTGGGGTCGGTCAGGGTCTCCTGAAAGCCCACCATGCCGGTGGAGAACACCACCTCGCCCACGGTCACGCCCTGCGCGCCCACGGACTGTCCGGCAAAGACCATGCCGTTTGCCAAAAGAAGATATGCGTTCATAGTTTTCCTCGTTTCAACGCAGAATGTTGTCATATTTTCAGCGTCCTCGCCCTCTCCGTCAGCGCTGACGCGCTGCCACCTCCCCCAAAGTGGGAGGCCTTGGCAGTCCACGCAAAGTTTATGGTTTTGCCAAGGGCTCTCCCTTTGGGAGAGCTGGACGCGAAGCGGCCTGAGAGGGCGAGCTCTCTTACAGGGTCTGCTTTGCTTCCTGCTTCATCTTGCGGCTGCCCAGATGCACCAACGGCAGCTTGCCCTCCTTGCAGATGGGGCACTCCTCCGGGGTGTAGTTGGGCAGATCCAGCTTCAAGGCGCTGGCCAGAATGGGGATGGGAGACGGAGCTTCGGGCTTGGTGCGATCCACCACGCAGGTGATGCCAAGGCAGATGCCGCCGGCCTCTTCGATGACGCGCTTGGTCTCCAGAGAGGAGATGCCGGTGGTCACCACGTCCTCGGCGATGATGCACTTTTCACCCGGGTGGATGGCAAAGCGCTTCAGGCACATCACGTTGTCCACGCGCTCGGTAAAGATGGCGCGCTTGCCGGTCTGGCGGGCCAGCTCGTAGGCGTACACGATGCCGCCCATGGCAGGGCCGACGATGACGTCCACGTCCATCTCCTTGACCTTGTCGGCCACAGCCTTCATCACCTCGGCGCAGCGGTCCGGGTACTGCTGCAGATAAGCCATCTGGCAGTATGCGCCGGAGTGCCGGCCGGAGGACAGCAGGAAGTGACCCTCCAGAAATGCGTCACAGCTCTTCAGAATTTCAAGTGCTTCACTCATTGTACTTCTCCCTCTCTTTTCAGTGGTGTATATTCCTTTGGGTGGTATTGTACCACGCTTTTGCGTTATTTGCAAATTTATGCACTAAGTTTTATTTTATGCGCATAATCGCAGATATTTTATGGATATATCAGCTTTTATTCTGCATGACGGGCGCAGCCGCGGATCTCGTCCAGCGTTTTCACGCCGTTCTTGTCCATCCATGCTGCCATCTCGTTTGCAATGGTCTCCATGGCGCGGGGGTTTGCAAAGTTTGCGGCCCCCACCTGCACTGCGGCGGCACCTGCCATAATGAACTCCAGTGCATCACGGCCGGTGGCAATGCCGCCCAGACCCACCACCGGGATGTTCACAGCACCCACGGCCTGCCATACCATGCGCAGGGCAATGGGGCGCACCGCCGGGCCGGACAGACCGGCAAAGATGTTGTTGAACACCGGGCGGCGCTTTTCCAAGTCAATGGCGCAGGCCTGGAAGGTGTTGGTCAGGCTGATGGCGTCCGCACCGGCGGCTTCCACAGCCTTGCACATCTCGGGGATATTCTCGGCCTGCGGGCTCAGCTTGACCATCAGGGGCTTTTTGCAGGCAGCGCGCACCATGCGCACCACCTCACCGGCAGCTTCGGCTTTCACTCCATAGGCCATGCCGCCCACCTTGACGTTGGGGCAGGAGATGTTCAGCTCCACGATGTCCACGCCGCTCTCGCTCAGCATGGCTGCGCCCTCGACGTACTCTTCCTCGCTGTGGCCGCCGAGGTTGGCAATGGCCACCGTGCCGTACTTCTGCTTCAGCTCCAGCATCTCGGGCAGCTCCACGTCAATAAAGTGCTGCACGCCGGGGTTCTGCAGGCCGATGCTGTTGATGAGGCCGGAGGGGGTCTCCCACAGGCGCTCGCCCTTGTTGCCGTACTGGCCGTGCAGGGTAAGCCCCTTGCCGGAGATGCCGCCGATCTTTGCAAAATCGGCCAGTTCCTCGTACTCCACACCGTAGCCCACGGTGCCGGATGCGCCGATGACCGGGCTGTTCATCACAAAGCCCAGCAGGTTGGTTTTCAGGTCTGCCATCAGAAGAACACCTCCGTTGCGTCAAATACAGGGCCGTTCTTGCACACGCTCTTGCCCTCGCCGCCCTTGGTCTCGCAGGTGCAGCCAAGGCAGGCACCAATGCCGCAGGCCATCTTCTTTTCCATGCTTACAAAGCAGGGAGTGCCTTTTTCGGCACACAGGCGGGCGGCGTTCTTCATCATCACGGTGGGGCCGCACACCAGCACCACATCGTAATCGGCGGGGTCATACAGCTGGGTGACAAAGCCGTGGAAGCCCACCGCGCCGGTGTCGGTGGACACCTTGACGAGGTTTGCGATGCTGCGGTACTCCTCCATGCAGTAGGGGGTGTCGCGGAAGCCGAAGAACACATCCGGCTTTACCCCGGCAGCGGCCAGCTCGCGAGTGAGCTGGAACATGGGCGCAGTGCCGATGCCGCCGCCCACCACGGCGATCTTTTTGTACTTGCTCAGGATGTCCGGCACATCAAAGCCGTTGCCCATGGGGCCGGTGAGCTGGAAGGTATCCTGCTGCTTGAGCTGCGCCAGCTTCTCGGTACCCTCGCCCACAACCTGATACAAAAACTCGATGGTGCTGCTGTCCGGGTTCCAGCGGTGCACGCTGATGGGGCGGGACAGGAAGGGCGCTTCATCTGCGCCCCAGGAGCGCAGGGTGAAGAACTGGCCTGCGTGGGGGGCGTGGTCGCGGTCCGGCCACACCACGGTCAGCAGGCGGATGTCCGGGGCAATGACCTCATTGCGCAGGACGGTGGCTTCACAGCAGGCTGCACGCATGAGCAATGGCCTCCTTCATGTTCACACACTCGTTGTAAGCGGCCTCGTCAAAGGCAGTGCCCGGCTGCTTTTTGTAAGCCAGCAGGATGCCGCGGCTGGAGTTGACCACGCCGCCGTTGCCCTTGGTCAGGTACTGGGCAATATCCTCAGCCTTGCCGCCCTGTGCGCCGTAGCCGGGGATCAGGAAGAAGCTGTCCTGATACTTTGCGCGGATCTCGGTGGCTTCCTCGATGTGGGTGCCGCCGATGACCAGACCGATGGAGGAGTAGCCGTGCTCGCCCATGTAGTCCTTGCCCAGTGCGTTCAGCTTGTCACCCACCAGATCGTAGACGTGGCGGCCGTCGGCCAGCTTCTCGTACTCAAAGTCCTTGGCACCTCCGTTGGAGGTGCGGCAGAGTACGAACATACCCTTGCCCTGCTTTTCGGCATAGGGCAGGTAGGGGCTGATGGAGTCCAGACCCATATAGGGTGCCAGCGTAACGAAGTCGCTCTCGAAATCGCCGGTAAAGTGACCCATGGCGTACATCTCGGCGGTCTTGGCGATATCGCCGCGCTTGATATCCGCGATCACCGGCACACCGGCCTCGCGCACAGCCTTCAGGGTGTCGGCGTAGGCCTTCATGCCCTCCATGCCCAGAGACTCATAATAAGCGATCTGCACCTTGTAGCAGCCAGCCACAGCCTTGGTGGCATCGATGAGCTTCTTGTTGAAGCGCACGATGTTCTCGCCCTTGGTCAGGGTGCTGTCCACAAAATCGGCAGGCAGGTAACTGAAGTCGGTGTCCAGACCCACGCACACCGGGCCGCGGGCTTCCACAGCTTCGTACAGTTTGTCCATGTTCGTCATTTGGGTGTCCTCCTGTAAGTCGTATTTATAGAAAATGAATTGTAACTATGGGTTTTACTCCTCGGCCTGATAGGTGATCTTACCGGCCTTGATAGTGGCAAACACCTTGCCGTAAAGCTGCGCACCGTCAAAGGGGGTGTTATGGCTCTTGGAGTGCAGCTTTTCCTTTTCCACCGTGTAGGGGGTGTCCAGATCCACCAGCACAAAGTCGGCATCAAAGCCCGGCTCCAGCTGACCCTTGGCAAGGCCAAGGATCTCGGCGGGGCGGGTGCTCATCAGGTGCACCAGCAGCTCCAGCGGCAGACCCTCCTGCTTGCAGAGCTTGGTGTAGCACACGCCGAAGGCGGTCTCGCTGCCCACCATACCGGCCATGCCCTTCAGCTTATCCTCTTCGGAGTGGGGTGCGTGGTCAGTGGCAATGGCGTCCACGATGCCGGTGCGGATGCCCTCCACTAGCGCTTCCACATCGTCGGCGGTGCGGATGGGCGGGTTGACCCGGTAGTCGCAGGTATCGTTGGTAAACCACAGGTGGTGGGGGGTCACCTCACAGGTGACCGGTGCGCCCCGCAGTTTTGCCATGCGGATGGCGTCCAGCGCGCCCCGGGTGGACACATGGCACATATGCAGCCGGGTCTGGTAGTACTCGCTCAGCCAGCAGTTGCGCACCGTCTCAATATCCTCGGCCAGACGGTAGTCCCACGGGCTGATCTCCATATCCTCGGCGTGGCTCATGACCGTGATGTCCTTTTGGGTGCAGATGGCAAATGCCCGCGCCATGGTGGCGTTATCCTGCACGCCGTGGCCGTCCTCGGTGATGAACTTCACACTGGCGGGCAGGGTCTTGAGGTGGTCGATGCTCACACCGTCAAAGTTTTCGGTGATGGAGACGGTCTGGTTTGCATCGCACAGCCCTACCTCGGCAGCTTTCTGTTCCACCATCACAGCCTGTGCGGCAGAAGAGCAGACGGGCTTTGTGTTGGGCATCAGGTTTACAAAGGTGTAGCCGCCGGCGGCAGCGGCGCGGCTGCCAGTCTCGATGTCCTCCTTGTACTCAAAGCCCGGGGTGCGCCAGTGGCAGTGCAGATCCACAAATGCGGGCAGCACAGTCAGCCCACCGGCATCCACCACCGTCTCGTTCTCGGCGGCAAGGGCGGAAAGATCCTGCCCTACGGCAGCGATCTTGCCATCCTTTACATAGATCTCGAGCGGCCGTCCCTCGGTGTTCACAGCGTTTGTCAGCAGCATCGCGGTTCCCTCCTGTAATGATATTTTGGGGTGTCAAGTGCCCGAAAACGGGCAAAAAAAAACTTTTCCCCGCAAAGGGAAAAGCTCATTGCGCAAAAAAAGGAAACAACGAAGCCACGGCAAAACCGGACGCGAACTGCTTGTTCAGTTTCGGGTTCTGGGCGCTGCACAGCATGGTGTTTCTCCTTTTCTTGATGGTTGCGTTTTCATTCGTATTATTTTATCATAGAACCGCAAAATATGTCAATGGCTGCGCGCAAAATCAGGTGCTAAAAGGTTTATGGTATCTCTCGCTGAATTTTGGATACTCTACCCAAAACCCGGGTCACGCGGCAAAATAAATGCCATTTTGTTCCACAATCCCTAGCGCGGCACTGTACTTTCGTTGCCTGCTGTGCTATTATAATACGGTAAAAGGGAGAGCCCCGCCGCGTGGGCGGGTGTTTATGGGAAAGAGAGGTTTTCCGCATGGGTTTACTTGAGGACGCGCGGAACATCCAGCGTAAGGACCCCGCCGCACGCAGCGTACTGGAGGTAATGCTGCTGTACCCGGGATTCCACATTCTGGTGTACCACCGCATTGCGCACTGGCTGTACGGGCACAAGCACTTTTTTCTGGCGCGGTGGGTCAGCCAGCATGGCCGCCACCGCACCGGCATCGAGATCCACCCGGGTGCCACCATCGGCAAGTGTCTGTTCATCGACCACGGCATGGGCATCGTGTTCGGCGAGACCTGCGAGATCGGAGACAACTGCACCATCTACCACGGGGTAACGCTGGGCGGTACCGGCAAGGATACCGGCAAGCGCCACCCCACCTTGGGCAACAACGTGCTCATCGGCGCTGGCACCAAGGTGCTGGGTCCGGTGTTCATCGGGGATAACGCCCGCATCGGCGCAGGCAGCGTGGTGCTGCGCAACCTGCCCGCCAACTGCACCGCCGTGGGCGTACCCGCCGAGGTGGTTCGCATCAACAACAAGGCGGTGAACCCCGCCGACGATCTGGATCAGCAGGATCTGCCAGATCTCGTCTCGCAGCGGCTCACCGATCTGGATCGCCGCCTGAGCCAGCTGGAAAAAACTGCGCAGGGCGATATCCCGCCCACTGCCGCACAGATCGCCGCCCGGCAGCGGAAGTAACCTATATTTTTGACAAAAACAACACCGGACAGGCCATGACCTGTCCGGTGTCGTTTTATCTTATTCTTTAACACCCTTCCCCGGCACAGAGGGACTTTACCTTCTGCACGGCGGCAGACACAAGGCTGCCGATGGGCTGGTCGGGCACGCCGACAATGTAGTTTTCGCAGTGGTTCACCGGGATCAGCACCCGGGTGGCGCTGCTCTGGCACACCGCCGTGGCCATGGTAGGGGTGATCTCCCCCAGCAGCGCATCTGCAATAACGATGCCGATGGGGCCCACGATGATGTCCGCATTGCGGCAGTTCACCACCACAGCATTCTCACCCGTGGCAGCTCGCTGTGCCCCGGCCTTATGCATGGCCTGCGCAGCGACACTGTTGGTGCCCACGGCCACCAGCCGGATGTCCGGGCACTGGGCGCTGAGGGCGGCCACCAGCTGGCGTCCCAGTCCCCCGCCCTGCCCGTCAATGACAAGCACATTCATGCTGTACCTCAGAAGTCGATCTCTTCCAGCCGCAGCAGCGCCAGAATGTAGATCTTGACGGCCTCCAGCAGCTTGTTGATGGGAGCTGCCTCGTTAGCACCGTGCATCGGGCCGCCGAACTCCGGCAGCTTTACATCCTCATGCTCCGGGCCGAAGCTGACGGCATAGGGGAAGTGGCGGGCATAGGTGCCGCCGCCCATGGTAAAAGGGGTGGCGTTCTCGCCGGTCACCTCGTTGTAGGTGTCGATGCAGGCGCGGATGGCGGGGCTGTCGGCTGCGATATAGAAAGGCTCGGCTGCGTCCACATCCTCCAGCTTTGCGCCCTCGCCCAGCGCAGCGGTGACCTGTGCGGTCAGCTTTTCGCCGTTGGTGCAGGTGGGGAAGCGGCTGTCGATGGTCTGCACCAGCTTGCCGTCCTCCATATAAATGCGGCCGCCGATAATGGTCAGCGGGCCAAAGGGGCCGTCGGCGCAGTCGATGCCAAGGCCGGTGCCTGCGGTGGAGCTGTGCAGCTTGTGCAGTGCCTCCAGATAAGCGCGCTCGGCGTCATTGCACAGGCCGTTGTCCAGCAGATAATCCGCTACCAGACCAATGGCGTTCACCGTGCCCTCCGGCATGGCGGCGTGGCCGGACTTGCCCCAGCCGCGCACCCGCACGCCGTCCCCTTCCGGTTCCAGCGTGATGTTGGGAGCGTTCTTCAGCTTGCTGATATCGGTCTTGACCAGAGCGCTGGCGCGGTCCGGCACAGCGTTGTTGGCTACACCGCCCTCAAACTCTGCAATGACGCCGTTGCACACCGGGCTGACGATCTTGCCGCCAAAGTGGCCTTTTTCGCCGTTGCACACCGGGAACTCGGCATCCGGGGTAAAGCAGAACACCGGGGCGGGGTAGTTTTCCAGATAGTACTTCACATCGTTCATGTGGGTCTCCTCGTTATCGCCCACGATGGCACGGATGGGGTAGCGCAGCTGGTAACCCTGCTCCTTGAGGAACTTCAGCGCGTACAGAGTAACGATCATCGGGCCTTTATCATCCGCGACACCGCGTCCCAGCAGCCAGCCGTCCTGAATGCGCATCTTAAAGGGATCTGCCGTCCAGCCGTTGCCCACGGGCACAACGTCCACATGGCAGATGGTAGCCAGATATTTTTCAGGGTCTGCACCGGCCAGTTCGGCATAGCCGATGTAGTTTTCGCAGTTGCGGGTGGCAAAGCCCATGCCTGCTGCCAGCTCCAGCGTCTTGTCCAGCGCTGCCCGGGGGCCTGCGCCGAAGGGTGCGCCCTCCTCCGGGGTGCCCTCCACGCTGTCGATGGCGACCAGCGCTGCAATGTCCTGCAGCAGCTGCTCTTTGTTTTCCGCAATGTATGCGTCAATTTTCTGATTCAGTGCCTGATCCATGTTCTATAACGTCCTTTCTGGCCGGAGGCAGAGTCCGGTTTTCACAACTATTATTCAGTGTAACATACTCCGCGCGGAAATGCTACCGGCATTTTTCACGACAAAAACGTCCGCGTTTTGTCAGCCCGCCGCAAACAGCCCGCTGAGCGCGCCCAGCAGACCGGCGCTTGCCAAGCCCATGATGATGCCCGCCAGCAGCACGCCGCCCATGCAGGCGATCAGCACATCCTTGAACTTCATATCCAGAATGGAGGCTGCCAGCGTGCCCGTCCACGCACCGGTGCCCGGCAGCGGGATGCCCACGAACAGCAGCAGCGCCACGGTCAGACCCTTGCCTGCCTTGGCTTCCAGTGCGCGGCCGCCCTTTTCGCCCTTATTGATGCAAAAGCGGCAGATGGGGCCGATGAGGGGCTTGTGGTAACCCCAGATGAGGAACTTGCGGGCGAACAGATAGATGAAGGGCACCGGGAGCATATTGCCCAGCACGCACAAAAGGTAGGTGGGCAGCACCGGCAGCCCCATGCCCAGCCCGATGGGGATGGCCCCGCGCAGTTCGATGATGGGCACCATGGAGATAAAGAAGATCAGAAGATAATTTTTCAGCATTGGCTTCTCCTTATATTATAGGTCGATCTGCAGCTCCACCGGGCAATGGTCGGAGCCAAAGATCTCGTTGTGGATCTCGGCGGCGCGGATGCGGTCTGCAATGCGCCGGGAAACGATAAAATAGTCGATGCGCCAGCCCGCGTTCTTTTCCCGCGCGTGGAAGCGGTAGCTCCACCAGCTGTACTTCACCTCGTCCGGGTGCACCACCCGGAAGCTGTCCGCAAAGCCCGCCGCCAGCAGCTCGGTCATCTTGGCGCGCTCCTGGTCGGTAAAGCCCGCGCTCATGCGGTTGGTCTTGGCGTTTTTGATATCCATCTCGGTGTGCGCCACGTTCAGATCGCCGCACAGGATCACCGGCTTTTGGGCGTCCAGTGCCAGCAGGTATGCCCGGAATACGTCCTCCCACTCCATGCGGTAGTCCAGCCGCTTCAGCCCATCCTGACTGTTGGGGGTATAGCAGTTTACCAGATAAAAGCCGGGGTATTCCAGCGTCAGCACCCGTCCCTCGTGGTCATGCTGCTCCAGCCCGATGCCGGTGGTCACCGCCAGCGGTGCCGTTTTGCACCAGCAGGCTGTGCCGGAGTATCCCTTTTTCTCGGCCGAATAGGTGTATTCGGTGTAGCCCTCCGGCGCAAAATCTGCCTGTCCCGGCTGCATCTTGGTCTCCTGCACCGAGAAGATGTCCGCGTCCAACGCAGCAAAGCTTTCGGCAAAGCCGTGGGTCAGGCAGGCGCGCAGGCCGTTCACGTTCCAGCTGATCAGTTTCATGCTTTTCTCCTTATTGTTATGCCTGATATTTTGTTTTCCATGCGCCGCTGCGGAAGCGCAGCACAAAGCAGGTCACACGGCAGGTCCAGTCGATGACCATAGCCACCCACACGCCCACAGCGCCCCAGCCCATGCGAACGCACAGCAGATAGCTGAAGCCCAGCCGCCAGCACGCCATGCTGAGGATGGACACCACCATGGTGAATTTCACGTCGTTGGCTGCGCGCAGGGCGTTGGGCAGCACGAAGGACAGCGGCCAGAAGATAATGGCGCAGCCCGCATGGATGGTGACCAGTGTGATGGCCAATTCCATCGTCTCGCCGGAAAGGGCGTAGATGCCCACCAGCTGCCGGAGGAACAGCAAGATCGCTCCATTGGAAAGCCCCATGGTGATGTAAGCCCACAGCATCAGCTTGCGGGTGTAGTAAACGGTCTGCTCATGGTCGCCGGCGCCGATACACCGCCCCACCACCGTGATCATGGCCAGACTGATGGCCTTGCCCGGGATGACGCCCATGCCGTCCAGATTGTTTGCCACGGCGTTGGCTGCGATCTGCACTGTGCCAAAGGTGGAGATCATGCTCACCACCAGAATGCGCCCGGCCTCGAACAGGCTGTTCTCAAAGGCCGAGGGAATGCCGATGCCCAGAATGCGCTTTGCCATGCCGCCGTCCAGCCGCAGGGTCTTGGGCACGGTAAGCACCGCATCCTCCCGGTAGCACTTGCGCAGGATGAGCGCCGCAGCCACCACGCGGGACACCACGCTGGGCCACGCTACGCCGTCCACTCCCATTTTGAAGCCGAAGATGCACACTGCGTTGCCCACGATGTTGATGATGTTCATCAGAAAGCTGATCTGCATGGAGATCTTGGAGTTGCCGATGCTGCGGAACAGCGCCGCGCCGCCGTTATACAGCGCCAGAAACGGGTAGCTGAGGGCGATGATCTGCAAATATTTCACGCCTGCGTCCAGCACGTCGGTATCAATAGAGCCGTAGAACAGCCGGATCATGGGGCGTGCCAGCACAAAGCATACCGCGCCGATCACCGCACCGGACAAGCCGCTGAGCAGCAGCAGCTGACCGGCGCTTTTGTCGGCATCCGGCCTGTCCTTTGCGCCCAGATACTGGCTTACCACCACCGCGCCGCCGGTAGCCAGCGCCGCAAACAGCACGATGATAAGGTTGTTGATCATATCCACCAGACTGACGCCGGAGATTGCCGCCTCGCCGCAGCGGGACACCATCATGGTGTCGGCCATGCCCACCGTCACTTCCAGCAGCTGCTCCACCAGCAGAGGGATGGCCAGTACCAGCAGCTCCTTTTGGCTGAACAGCGGCTCTCGCCCGCCGGTCAGCCTGTTTTTTTCATTGCCATGCAGTAGCTTTGTCATTCGTTTCTCCCCTCCCGGCACCGGGCACTTTTCCCGGTACGCCGCCGCTGCCCGGCGCGTGCATTTTTCCGGTTACAGCAGATGTGTCCATCTTAACACACCCCCGGCTGCTTGTAAAGCGGTGCAGGCTATATCCCACGAAAATCAGCTTTCCACGCCTAACTTCCATTGCCCGCCGGTTTTATAAAGGTATCCCTGTGCGGTCTTGCGGCTGTTGTTCCGTTTTTATGCTTGTTCGTCAGTTTGCCGGGAACTTTCCGTAAAATTTGTGCGTTTCTACAAAAATGCGATTTCCCGCGTAATTTTGGGCAAAAATTTTAAAAAACCTCTTGCAATTTTTGTTCTGAAGTGGTATGTTGTATCCAACAAAAGCGAAACTTGGATACATCTTCACTTTGGAGCGGCAAATTCGGCTCCGCACACGCCTTTGTTTTTCACCTTGCTATTTTCTTCATTTACCTTCTTATCATTTACCCTGCCTGTCCCGCAAGGGACGAGAAAAGCGATGACCCACCTGCACGGGTCATCGCTTTTTCTTTTGCTCCGGGCGCTCCGCCGCAGCCTACCCGCACCCTGCAAAAAATCCCTAGGCCGTTGCGCTTTTCTCCGAAAAGCGCAACGGCCTAGCCCTGCTTATTTTTTTCGGTACTCCCGCGGGGTCATGCCAAAATGCGCCTTGAACGCCCGATTAAAATAGGAAAGGTTTTCAAACCCGCACCGGGTGGCGATAGTCAGCACAGTCTCGTCCGTGGTCTGCAGCACCTCGGCGGCGGTGTTCAGCCGGTACTCATTCAGAAAGGAGATAAAGCTCTGCCCGGTCATCTGCCGGAACCAGCGCATAAAATGGCTGGCGCTGAAGGAGCAGACCCCGGCTGCATCCGCCACCCGGAGCGGCTCGGCATAATGTGCCGAAAGCCATTGCAGCACCGTTTTCAGCCGCTGGGTGTCGGCAGTTTCGGTGGGGAGACACTGCCTGCCCTGCGCAATGAGCAGGGCAAGAAAGCGCAGCAGCGCCCCTTTTACCAGCAGCTCGTAGCCGGGGCGCTTGGCGCGGTTGGCATCTTCCAGCTCCCGCAGGCAGGCGGCGGCTTGCAGATAGCACAAATCGTTCGGGGTCAGACGCACCGGCAGCGAAAGCCGCCCGCTTTGCAGCGGCAGCAAATACTTTTCGGCGCAAAGGTCCTCCGCGCCGCCCAGCAGCTCCGGTTCAAAGATGATATTTTCGTATTCCATGCGCTGCTCCTCTGCCTGCCGCAGCGCATGGAGCGTGCCCGGGGCAAAAAGGAAGATATCCCCCCGGTAGGCCGGGTAGGTCACAGCGCCCACCTGCACCAGCCCTGTGCCCTGCTTGACAAAGACCAGCTCCATGCTCTCGTGCCAGTGGAGTGCCACCTGCTGAAAATCCCCCGGAATGGTGCAGGGGTACAGATTGAACGGAAAGCGCACTGCACCGTGCTGTTTTGTCTCCTGCAAAGATGCCTGATTTTGCATCGTCTCACCCCCCTGATGATAGGATTGTACCATAGTTTGCACTATTTAGGCAAGATTTTGAAGGTTCTATGTGGTATATCTTGAGGTACAGATGTTAAACCTGTTTTCCGTAAGGTGTATCTGAAAACAGAGAAACAGACTGAATTTTCGACTTTTCAGATACACCCTAGCAAAGGAGGATGCTTTTATGAGCTTTACCGAAACGTTACAGAGTATTACCGGCAAGCTGCTGGCAGACTGCACCGACCAGGAGCTGTATCTGGCACTGCTGGAACTTGTGCGGCAGAAGAGCGCCGACCGCGTGCAGCCGGTCACCGGGCGCAAGCTGTACTATATCAGCGCCGAATTCCTTATTGGCAAGCTGCTGTCCAACAACCTCATCAATCTGGGGCTGTACGACGAAGCCCGGTCTGCGCTGGCTGCTGCCGGAAAGCGCCTTTCCGACATTGAAGAGGTAGAGCCGGAGCCTTCTCTGGGCAATGGCGGTCTGGGGCGTCTGGCTGCCTGCTTTCTCGACTCTCTGGCAACGCTGAACCTGCCCGGCGACGGCGTAGGTCTGCGGTACCATTTTGGTCTGTTCCATCAGTCCTTTGAGGACGGCGTGCAGAACGAAAAGCCCGACCCGTGGCTGACTGCCCACAGCTGGGCGGAAAAGACCGACACCACCTACCCGGTGGAACTGGCGGGCAAGGAGTACACCGCCCGGCTGTACAAGCTGGCGGTCACCGGCTACGAGGGACGCACCAACACCCTGAACCTGTTCGATCTGGACACCATTGACGAGAGCATCGTCCATGACGGCATTGCCTTCGATAAGACCGCTATCGACAAGAATCTGACCCTCTTCCTCTACCCGGACGATTCCGATGAAGCCGGCCGCCGTCTGCGGGTATACCAGCAGTACCTGATGGTCTCTGCCGGTGCACAGCTCATTCTGGCCGAGTGCGCCGCCCGGGGCTGCAACTACCATGATCTGGCAGACTACGCCGCCATCCAGATCAACGACACCCACCCCAGCATGGTCATCCCGGAGCTGATCCGCCTGCTGGGCGCGCGCGGCATTGAGTTCGAGGAAGCGGTGGAGATCGTTACCAAGACCTGCGCCTACACCAACCACACCATTCTGGCCGAAGCACTGGAAAAGTGGCCGCGCACCTATCTGGACGCCGTGGTGCCCCAGCTGATGCCCATCATCGAAAAGCTGGATGCGCTGGCTCGCACCCGCACCGAGGACGGGAGCCTTGCCATCATCGACAAGGACGACCGGGTGCACATGGCACACATGGACATCCACTTCACCCACTCCACCAACGGCGTAGCGGCGCTGCACACCGAGATCTTGAAAAATTCCGAGCTGCACGGCTTCTACGAGCTGTACCCGGAAAAGTTCAACAATAAGACCAACGGCATCACCTTCCGCCGCTGGCTGCTGGAGTGCGACCCGCGCCTGACCGCCACGCTGGAAAAGCACATTGGCTCCGGCTTCCGCAAGGACGCCGCCGAGCTGGAAAAACTGCTGGCCTTTGCCGAGGACGAGACGGTGCTCAGCGAGCTGACCGCTGTGAAAAAGGCCAACAAGGAAGCACTGGCCGACTGGCTGCTGCCCACCCAGAAGGTGACTGTGAACACCGATGCCGTGTTCGATATCCAGTCCAAGCGCCTGCACGAGTATAAGCGCCAGCAGCTCAACCTGCTGTACCTCATCCATCAGTACTACGAGATCAAGGCCGGGCACCTGCCCGCCGCTCCGCTGGTGAGCATCTTCGGTGCAAAAGCCGCGCCCGCCTACACCATTGCAAAAGACATCATCCATGCGCTGCTGACCCTCTCCAAGGTCATTGCCGCAGACCCGGAGGTGTCCAAGTGGCTGCAGGTGGTGTTTGTGGAGAACTACAACGTCACCGCCGCCGAAAAGCTGATCCCGGCCTGCGACCTTTCTGAGCAGATCAGCCTTGCCTCCAAGGAAGCTTCCGGCACCGGCAACATGAAATTCATGCTGAACGGCGCGCTGACGCTGGGCACCATGGACGGTGCCAACGTGGAGATCAGCCAGCAGGTGGGCGAAGAGAACATCTATATCTTCGGTCAGACCTCCGATCAGGTCATCCACCGCTACGCCGTGGGCGATTACGACCCTGCCCAGTGGGTGGAGGGCGATGCCAACATCCGCCGCGCCATCAGCTTCCTGACCGGGCCGGAGATGCTGGCCGCCGGTCATGCCGAAAACCTGACCCGCCTGCACGACGAGCTGATCCATAAAGACTGGTTCCAGACCCTGCCGGACTTCAACGCCTACATTGTGCGCAAGGGACAGGCCCTCAGCGATTACGCCTGCGACCCCATGGGCTGGCGGCGCAAGTGTCTGGTGAACATTGCCAAGGCGGGTATGTTCTCCTCTGACCGCACCATTGCCGAGTATGACCGCGACATCTGGCATCTGGGCAAATAATCTTTTTTATCGCAAGACAAGAAATTAGCGCAACATTCAAACAGCATATTTGCGATATGCAATTCAACGCTGTTGCTGGGGCATTAAAAAGTTGAATTGCTATAACCCTGCGTTTCTCCTTTATTTCCTCATAGGCTGCTGCACGTTTCCGTGCGGCAGCTTTTTGTTTGTATGGACAGATGCGATTTGCCGCGCTTTTGCTAAAGTGGACGATGCTGTTCCAGATCTTCGGACAGGCTGACCATCCAGCTGCGCCACGCCTCGGTGTGCTCCTCTGCACCCAGAAACTGTGCGATCAGAATATCGGCAACCGTGCCGACTGCGCCCGCATCACAGAGAAAATAAGAGTAAAATTACCACATAAGCCCCTGCGCAAAGAAAAACAGGAACCGGCACACATTGCATTTGGTGCACCGGCTCCTGCTTTATTTCTTATCATGCAAGATGGAACAGATCGATCAGCACGACCATGGCAAGGCCATAGTAGACCACAACCGCCACCAGATCGTTGATCGTGGTGATCAGCGGGCCGGAGGCAACCGCCGGGTCGATATGGATCTTGTGGAACAGCATCGGGATCAGCGTGCCCACCAGACTGGAAATGACCATGGACACGATCAGCGACAGCCCGACGCAGCCGGACAGCAAAAACGCCGAGGTCCAGACATAGCCCTTGAAAAAGTGGATGTAGCAGCCCAGAAAACCCAAGGCCATCACGGCCAGAATTGCACCGTTCAACAGACCCACGCGGGTCTCCTTCCAGAGCAGCTGCAGCTTTTTGGAAAGGGTCAGGTTTTCATCCACCAGCACACGGATGGTCACTGCCAGCGACTGGGTGCCAACGTTACCGGCCATATCCAGCACCATGGACTGGAAGCAGATGACCACCGGCAGCACCGCCACCACTGATTCAAACGCGCCGACGACCGAGGAGACCAGCATCCCAAGGAACAGCAAAGCGATCAGCCACGGGAGACGCTTTTTCACGCTTTCAAAAACGCTTTCGTTCAGATCCTCCTCGCCAGTCAGACCGCCCAGTTTTGCGTAATCATCGCCCATCTCATCATCGACCAGCTCGACCACATCGGACGATGTGATGATGCCCACCAGCTTGCCGGCATCGTTCAGCACCGGCAGGCTGCGCTCCGCGTAGTCCACGATGCGGTCGATACAATCGCTGATCTGCTCCCGGTCTGTGACGTAGGGATAAGAGCGGACGATCAGGCTTTCCAGACTTTCCTCTGCACGTGCAATGATGAGGTCTTTCAGGTCGATTGCACCATAGAAGTGCTCGTTTTCGTCCACCACATACAGCGTGGAGATGTTATCGTTTTCTCCGGCCTGTTTCACCAGCTCGCTCATCGCCTGCCGGATGGTCATATCGTTTTTGATGGAGATGTAGTTGGTGGTCATTCTGCTGCCGATCTCATCCTCGTCATACGAGAGCAGCATCTTCACATCTTCAACCGAGTCTTTGTCCAGCTTGTTGACGATCTCGTTCTTATCGGTATCGTCAAGGTCTTCCAGCGCGTCCACCGCATCGTCCGAGTCCATGTTGGAAATGACCTTTGCAGCTTCATGGCTGGGCAGCTCTTTCAGGTACGGCTCGGCATCGTCCAGATAAGTAAAGATCTCGGCAACAGTATCCACGCCCAGAATGGAATAGAGCGATTGACGTTCGGCGGGGGTCAGTGCCTCCAACGCATCCGCCAGATCCTTTTCATGGTAATCAGACAGTTTTTCGGCCAGCTCTGCCTTGGGCAGACCGCTGTGAATGATGCTCAGAATTTCCTGCACATAATTCTTCTGCATGGTAGTTCCTCCTGATTCCGCGAGCTTGACAAATCAAAATTCATCGCTCCGCTTGAAATTTTGCACTTCATCATAGCACATCCGGTATGCGGCGGCAACCCTGCCAGCGTGAATTTTTTGTAAAATATCGGACACAAAAATCCCCCGACAGCAGAAGTACTGCCTGATGAGCAAACAGTACGAAGCCGAAAAAGCTGTACACGGCGGTCACCTCATGCGTTCCTTGCCCCACCGCAGGCGAGGATCTTACGAGTTCAACTCTTCTTACCCGCTGTTACAGCGAAAGGAAAAAACACTATATAAAACAAAAAAGACAGCTGTCAAAAGCTGTCCTCATTGAACGGTGGAGCGTTCTGCTAGAGTAATGTTTCGTATAATGTATCTGTCACGCTTTGTTTTGATTTTTGTGTCTTAGTGCTTCTGGACCACAAGCATCTTCTATTCGAACCCAAATCCGAACCGTATCGTGAAATCGCTTCTCCTTTACTCCGTCTGGTGTTTCTGGCCATTTCTCTTGTCGGTACAATTCAACACACTTCTTTTTGTGCTCATAACTGTATCGCATAAAAATACCCCCATACTGGGTGTCCAGTATTGGGGGTACATATCAAAGCCACTGCCTTTCCCTTTTTATTTTCATTACCGCCCACGGCCACCGCCGCCGCCATGGCTGGAACCACCGCCCATGCCACCGAAGCCGCCGCCAAAGCTGCCGCCGCGCGGAGGCCGGGGGCCACGGGAGCCACCGTAGTAGCCGCCCGGCGGGGGCGGCGGCGGGCCGCGGCGGCCACGTCGTCTGTAAGGAGGACGGGGTCCGCCGAAGCACCACAGCCAGCCGCAGGGGCTGGCAAAAACATAGGCCATTGACCGGATGATGACGATAAGCAGAACAGCACCGACCACAAGGGTCAGGATGTCGGTCAGGGTGCTGCCGCCGCTGCTCTGGCTGCCCTGATACCCGGGCTGCACGGTACTGCCGTTGCCGGTGCTGCCGGAAAGGCTGACCCCGTAGATGTCCGCAATGGTGTTTGCCACGTTCCGGGCACAGGTGGTCACTGCACCGTCATAATCCTTTGCGGCGAACTGATCTTCCATGGTCTGAGCGATGGCGCTGGACTGCTTTGCCAGCGTGGTGTTGCGGAAACCATTGCCGTAGGTCAGGTAGTAGTCGCCGTCCGCGTACTGCGCCGATTCCATTACCAACAAAATCAGCACGCCGTTATTCTGGGAGGACGAACCGATGCCCCACGCGTTGAAAGCCTGTGTGGCGTAATCCTCTGTGGAATCATTACCCGTGTATTCTACTGTCAGTACACCGATCTGTGCGCCGCTGCAGCTGGATTCCAGCTGGGCGTTCAGTTCGGTGATGGTCTGCACGGTGCTGCTGCTCAGCACACCGGCATCGTCCACCACACACTCGCCCTTGGGCAGGCTGGGCAGCTGGGCGGCAAAGGCCGCCGGGCACAGCACCGCCGCGCTGACCACCACGGCCAGCACCAGTGCGCTGATGCGTTTTGCAAAGTTTTTCATGCGAAGGGCTCAACCTCCTTTACGCCGGACAAAGCTCCCAGCACACTGGCCGGGAAGCCGCCGACATCCTTCTGATATTCATACACCGCTGTATTGTACTGCAAGGTGCCGATGATGGTGGCTGCACTGTTGAACTGGCCGTACTGCCCCTGCACCGCGCCCATCTTCATGGGGTCGGCGGCCTGCTCCTGCAATTTTGCATACAGCTGGTCGATGGCAGTGCCCAGTGCCTGATCGGCCTGATACAGCGCGTGCATCGTGCTGCCCTGATAATAGGGCAGCGAGGTCAGCGACTGGCTTTTGCCGCCGTTCTGCACCGCTTGCAGACAAGCGGAAAAATCATTCAGCGCCGTCTGTGCGGTCAGCACCTCGGCGCTGTCTGCGCCAAGGGTATTGGATGCGGTGGTGAGGATATTTGCGGCCGTGTTCTCCCGGGTGGTCAGTTCCTCGCTCAGGTTATAGCCGTTGTCGGCGGCGACCCCTGCGGTGAACCACTGGTGGGCGGTGTTGTACTTGCCGCGCAACTTGGCGCTGCCAAAGCCAAAGAAAGCCGCCAGCATCACCACTACGCTCAAAGCCAGCGCCGCCGCCCGGGTGGAAAGCGCAGCGGGCAGCTTTGCTTCCAGTGCGGCCAGCTTCTGCTGGCGGGGGGTCAGCTTTACGGTCTGCTCCGGTTTTGCCTTTTCGCGGTAGCTGCCCGCGTCAAAGCCGCCGGGAGCGGTTTGTTTGTTGTTCTGAGAAAAATCAGCGTTTGCCATTTCAGCTCCGGATCTCCATCATTTTGGTTTTCAGCTCGTCCTCGATGCGGGTCAGCTCCTGCTCGGCGGCGGCACGCTTTGCGCGTCCCTCGCTCTGGATCTTGTTCAGCTCGTCCAGCGTCTCGATCAGGCTCTTGTTGGTCTGCTGCAGGGTCTCGATATCCACGATGCCGCGCTGGCTCTCCTTGGCGGTCTCGATGGTGCCCATCTTCAGCGCCTCGGCGTTCTTCTTCAGCAGGTCGTTGGTCATGTTGGTCACGGCGCGCTCTGCCTGCATGGCCTGCTGGCTGTGTGCCAGACCCAGTGCCAGCACCATCTGGTTCTTCCACAGCGGGATGGTGTTCACGATGGTGGACTGGATCTTTTCTGCCATCATGGTGTTGTTGTTTTGCAGCAGACGGATCTGGGGGCCCATCTGCAGGCTGATATTGCGGGTCAGTTCCAGATCATACAGCTTTTTCTCAAAACGCTCGCACTGGTCGGCAAGGTCGCGGGCAGCCTGTGCGTCCTCCGGCAGACCGGAGACCTTGGCCTTGTCCATGGCCTGCTGCAATTCGTTGGCACGCACATCTGCCAGCTTTTTCTTGCCGGCAAGGATATACATACTCAGCTCCTTGAAGTAGGCCATGTTCAGCTCATACATCTTGTCCAGCATGGCGATATCCTTGAGCAGCTGCACCTGATGGGCTTCCAGCATGGACTGGATCTTTTCCACGTTAGTCTCGGTCTTGTCGTACTTGGTCTTGAGGGCATCCAGCTGGCTGGTTTTCTTCTTGAAGAAGCCCATGATGCCCTTCTGCTGTTCCTCGTTGGCGTCAAAGCTCTTCAGCTCGCCGATGAGGTCGGTGATCATATCGCCCACCTCGCCCAGATCCTTGGTGGACACCTTGGAGAGGGCTGCTTCGGAGAAATCGCCGATCTTCTTCTGGCAGGCAGAGCCGTACTGCAGCACCTGCTGGCTGTTGGTGATGTCGATCTTCTGGGCAAACTGATCCACCATGGCCTGCTCCTCGGGGGTCAGGTTCACCTGTGCTTCCGGGGCAGGGGCAGCGGCGGGCTTTTCCTCCTGCGGCACAGCTGCGGGAGTGGGATCCAGCGTCAGGGTGGGCACTGCGGGGGCATCCAGATCAAAGTTCAGGGTATTGTCAGCCATAAGTGATTCCTTCCTTTCAAAATCCCAAGGGGATATTCTGATTTTACTTGCTCAGACCCTGCCCTTTCAGCATATTCTGCAAAACGGTCAGGTCTGCGGACAGGTCCATGCTCTCTGCCGCGTACAAGGCATCCAGCTGGTTTTCAAAAGCGGTGGCAATGGAGACAGCGTTGTGCTCCACCTCGGCGCGGATGGCGGCGGCGTTCTCGCCCCGCACACCCTGCTTTGCAAGCTTTGCGTACTGCTGCAAAACATTTACGGCGTCCGGCAGATAGTAGTTGGCAAACCGGCGCACCTGCTTTGCCTTGGCGGGGTTTGCTTCCACGGCTTCCACGATGGAGCGTCCTGCCTTTTCCATGCGGGTCATGGCGGTAGACAGCTGCGGGTCGGGCAGTGTCTCGTTCAGCGCGTGCAGGGTGTCCAGCTTCTGCTGGATATCGGTCAGCATCTGATCCACATCCTCCACACCGGTGTGGAAGGTTACCTCGTGCTCCACCACCCGGGGCGGGCAGGTCTTTTGTGCCACGCCAAAGGCCACGGCGGCACCGCCCAGCGCCACCAGCAGCGCCCATAATTTGTATACCGGCAGCACCGCGCACAGTACCACGAACACCAGCGCCATGGCGTAAAAAGGCAGCACGCTGGGCTTTTGGGTGCGGATGATCTTGCTCATGGTCATTTCTCCTTGTCCGGGGCAGTGCGCCCCTTATGATATCCATAATACAACGTCCGCAAAAAAACGCAAGTATCCCGCAAAAGAATTTACAGCCTTGTCATCATTTTACGATCCAGTCTGCCAGCGCAGCGCCCCAAAGTGCTTCCAGCCGGGCGGGGCTGCACGCGGCGTTGGCGGGGCTTGTGCTCGGCAGACGGACAGCCGGGATGCCGGTAAGCGGCTGCTGATATTTTGTATAGATACGGTAGGCTGTGGCACCGTTGCAGAACACCGCCCGGATGGGCGCCTTGCGCAGCAGCCCGGCGATATCGTTGGGCACCACATCCCGGATAGAAGCATCCGACGCGCCAGTGATAGTGCAGCTTTCCAGCGTATCCCACAGCGCCAGCCCGTGGCGCAAAAGCAGCTGCTTTTTGGCGGCGATATCCTCCCGCGCGGGCAGCGGCTCCCCGGTCAGCGCCGCCAGCAGCGGCCAGAACCGATTTTGCGGATGACCGTAGTAAAAGGCCATCTCCCGGCTTTTGGGGCTGGGCCATGTGCCCAAGATCAGTGCCCGGCTGCGGTCATCGTATACCGGCGCAAAGCTCATAAGCTGCCGCCTGCGCTTTCAATATTGCCCCATGCAGAGCCAAAGTCCTTGCCGGAGGGCTCCGCACGGGGGCCGTCGAACCACAGCTCCTCGATCAGCGCCGCCACGCCGTCCTCCCGCACGTCCCCGATGATCCGGTCGGCAGCGGCCTTGGCGTCCGGGGTGCCGTTTGCCATGCAGGCACTCAGGCCCGCGACTTTCAGCATCCCCACATCGTTGGCAGAATCGCCCACAGCCACGGCATCCGCCAGCGTAAGCCCCATCTGTGCACACAGGTCGGCAAGCCCTACGCCCTTATCCATGCCGCCGCGCACGATATCGTAGTAACAGTAGCCGTCCGCGTTCTGCGCGCCCGTCTGCATCCAGTGCAGGCCAAGGTAGCCGTATTTTTCGTGGAAGCGCTCCACCTCCTGCGGCGGCATGGCGGCAAAGGCGGCGTGGGGCATATCCACCAGATGCCTGTCCTGATCCTCGCCGTCCACGCAGTCCAGCCCAGGGCTGTTCATCATCTGATAGCCGGTGTGCAGATACTCGTACTCGCAGTAGGCGTAATAGGCATCCCGGAAATTGAATTGCAGCGGGTAGTTATAATCCTCGCAAAAATCCACCAGCACATACATTTCCTCGCTGGTAAGCGGATGCTCGGCTATTACGTTGCCCTGTCTGTCCACCACGCAGGCACCGTTGCAGGTAATGGCGTAGTCGAACCGGATGCCGCCCAACTGGTTTTTGTCCCGGATGGCCGGGTAGGAGCGGCCGGTGCTGAGTACGAACTTGCCCCCGGCGGCTTGCAGCTTTTTTACTGCCTTTACCACCGCCGGGCGGGGCTTTGCTTCGCCAAAGGGCATCAACGTGTTGTCGTAATCGCTTGCCAGAATCTTATATTGCATGGTCATCTCTCCTGTGTGCATCGTTTTCTCCCAGTATAACACATTTCAAAGTCCAGCGGGAGAGGGGGAAAAGAAAAATGGGACAGCAGAATGCCCGCAGGCATTCCACTGTCCCGAAATTCAAAACATCTTTCCTTATCAGGCAAACACCGCCACGACCACCTGCATGGCTACGCCCACAAAGGCACCGGCGGCCCATGTCAGGCCGGTGATGAAGAGGTTCTGCTTCCACGAGGGGTTGGCGCGCCACAGCACCGCCAAGCCCACACCCGCACCGGTGCACAGCCCCGCCACAAGGCTGGAAAAGCGCAGCGCACCTTCCACATACAGCTGGGTCAGCAGCACGCTGGCGGCGCAATTGGGGATCAGCCCCACCAGAGCCGCCACCACCGGCTGGAAGAAGCCCATGCCGCCCAGCACTTCGGCGAATACGTCCTCGCCTACGCCCTCTACGATCATGCCGAACACCAGACTGAACACGAAGATGAACACAAAAATCTCCAGCGTGTGGCGCAGCGCTGCCTGCCAGATGGGCTTTTCGTTGCCCTCGGCATCGCTGTGCTCCTCGTGGCAGTCCACCTCGTCCGCATGGCCGGTGTAGCCGCCCCGCAGCCCCTTGGGCAGCACGCCCCGCAGCACAAAGTCCAGCACAAAGCCCACCACGATGGCGTACAGCACCTTGATGACCATCAGGACAGCCAGCTTATCCCAGTAGGCGGGCATGGACACCAGCAGCGGGATGGCTTCATCGCTGGTGGCAAGGTACACTGCCATCAGCGTGCCCAGCGTGATGACCCGGGAGGCGTAGAAGTTGGACGCAATGGCGGAGAAGCCGCACTGCGGCACACAGCCCAGTACCGCGCCTGGCACAGCACCCCAGCGCCCGCCGCCCGCCAGCAGCGCTTCGATGCGCTCGCCGTGGCGGTGCTCGATATACTCGATCAGCAGATAGGCCAAAAACAGAAAGGGCAGCATCTTGGCGGTATCCACCAGAGTTTCGCCCAGAACATCCAGAAACAGTTCCATAAATAATCGCTCCAAAGACCCGCAGGGGGTCGTCTCTCAATAATTTGCAATCAGTTTGCATTTTCGTGCAGGGAAGATTATACACGATATGCTTCCCAATTGCAATACCAAATTGCAAATTGGTTGCAATTTTATGTTATGGAACGTTGCAGCGCGTAAAAAAGCGTGATTTCGAATGATCTCCGCGTCTTACGGGTTGCGGCACCCTACATTTGCAGCGTTGCTGCCGGTGAAATTTTCTGCTTGCCGCAAGCGTGCAAAGACGCTCCGCTGGGCCAGAGGCAGGGAGGTGTGTTCCGACTCCCCCCTCCCTACCTCTGGACTCCACCCACCCCGCAACGGGCCAAGGGCTGCTCGCCCTTGACAATCCTAAAGAAGAAGTCGAAGCACAAAAAAGCTAGCGCTGCGCCAGTCGGCGCTATCGCTTTAACGCTTTTTTCGCTTCTCCATTTATAGCCCCTCAGTCGCTGCGCGACAGCTCCCCCAAGGGGGAGCGAGCGCCTGCCCGCAGCGCCGCGCTTTCGCAGAAAGCGGCGCTGCAACTGCCGTTTTTCTCCACGACCCCACCTGTGAAAATGGGGTTCAGAAACGCCCGCAGGCGTTTCTGAACCCCGAAATAAAAAATAATATTTCCTTAGCTTATGCGCAGAGCAACGCGGCGCGCATTTTAAATCGTCCCACGCAGCAAGGAAGCTGCGGCCTGTTTTACCCCTTCAGCGGTACAAAGCCCACAAGGTCTTTGACGACCTCGCCGCCGATGATCAGACCGGCTACCGAGGGCACAAAGGCGTTGGAGCCCGGCACTGCGCGGCGCACAGTGCACTTGCGCTGGGTGCCCGGGGGGCAGATGCAGTGGTTCTTGCAGCTGATGGAGTCATCCTCGATGGGGGTCATGGCAGGCTCTTTGGAGTAGACCACCTTCAGGTGCTTGATCTTGCGCTTGCGGCACTCGGTACGCATCACCTTGGCCAGCGGGCAGACCGAGGTCTTGTAGATGTCGGTCACCTCAAAGCGGGTGGGGTCCATCTTGTTGCCTGCGCCCATGGAGCAGATGATGGGCGTGCCCGCTTCCTTGCACTTCATCACCAGCGCCAGCTTGCCGGTAACGGTGTCGATGGCGTCCACCACATAGTCGTACTGGGTAAAATCGAAATCGTCCTGCGTCTCCGGGCCAAAGAAGCACCGGTGGGTGGTCACCTTGATGTTGGGGTCGATATCGTGGATGCGCTGTTCCGCTACATCCACCTTATACTGTCCCACCGTGCTGCGGGTGGCGATGATCTGACGGTTAAGGTTGGTCAGGCAGACCTTATCGTCATCGATCAGATCCAGTGCGCCCACGCCGCTGCGTGCCAGCGCCTCCACCGTGTAGCCGCCCACGCCGCCGATGCCAAACACTGCCACCCGGGCGCGGTGCAGCTTTTCCATAGCCTCTGCACCCAGCAGCAGCTGGGTGCGGGAATACTGATCCTGCATTTTGTTCTCCTTACTTTTCTACGCGGGTGATGGTGCCGCCGCCCAGCACCACATCGCCCTGATACAGCACGGCAGCCTGCCCCGGGGTGGGGGCACGCTGGGGCTGGTCAAATTCCAGTCGGAAACCGTTTTCTGCGGGGTAAACGGTGGCCTGCTGCTCCGCCTGATGATACCGGGTGCGGGCGGTGACCCGCAGCGGCTCGGTCAGCGCCGGGATGGCGATCCAGTTCACATCCTCTGCGTAGACGATGCGGTCAAACAGTCCGCTTTCCGGCCCGACGGTGACGGTATTGGCCTGCATATCCTTGCCGCAGACGTACACCGGTGCGCCCAGCGCAAGACCAAGCCCCTTGCGCTGTCCCAGCGTGTAGCGCACCGCGCCGCTGTGGGTGCCCACCACCTTGCCGCTCTGATCCAGAAAATCCCCGGCGGGGTAGTGCTTGCCGGTAAACTGCTCCATAAAGCGGGCGTAGTCGCCGTCCGGCACAAAGCAGATATCCTGACTGTCGTGCTTCTGGGCGTTGATAAAGCTGTGCTCCTGCGCGATCTTGCGCACCTCGGTCTTGTGCAGTGCACCCAGCGGCAGGCGGATATGCGCCAGCTGCTCCTGCGTAAGGTTATACAGCACATAACTCTGATCCTTGCCCTCGTCCAAGCCCTTTTTCAGCAGCCAGCGGCCGGTTTCTGCGTCCTGCTCCACCCGGGCGTAGTGGCCGGTGACCACATACTCCATGCCGTGTTCCTCTGCCCAGTCCAGCAGGTGGCGGAACTTCATATATTTATTGCAGTCGATGCAGGGGTTGGGGGTACCGCCCGTCTCGTAGACGCGGATGAATTTTTCAATGATCTGTGCCCGGAAGTCGGCGGTGAAATCCAGCACCTGATACGGCATATCCAGTGCAAAGGCCACCTCGGCGGCGTCCTCAATATCCTTTTCCGAGCAGCAGGTCTGGTAGCCGGACTGTCCCAGCGTTTCGTTGTGGGTAAGCCGCATAGTGATGCCGGTGCAGTCGTAGCCTGCCTGCTGCATCAGACAGGCCGCCACCGAGCTATCCACGCCGCCGCTCATGGCAATGAGGGCGCGGGGACGGTTTGCAGGGTTCTGAGTGGTCATAGATTCTCCTTTTATGGGTTCAACATACTAAAGCAGTAGTATAATACTACCGCAGCATAAACCGCTTGTCAAGACGCAGAAATATTCTGCGCCGCAGCCAGCAGCGCCGGTTTTTCATTGGGGTATTCTGCGCGTATCACGCCGTCCAGCAGCGCTTCCAGCACCCGGCGCAGCACTGGCCCTGCCGGGATGCCCGCCGCCATCAGGTCGCGGCCGTTCACCGCCAGCTGGCTCACCCGGCAGCATACGCCTTCGGCTTCCAGCTGCCGTGCCCGCTGCGCCGCAAAGGTGCAAGCCGGGGCAGCTTGCGGGTGCAGCGCCGCGCACAGCGCACACAGCCGCTCCACGGTGCACAGCCCGTACCGCCCTAAAAGCTGCCGGATGGCAATCTCTCCCGCGTGTGCGGGAGTTTCTCCGAGGACCGTCCGCTGGGGTGGGACCCTGCTGCCGCAGGCAGTAGGGCGGGCGATGGAATGGCCCGATTCGTGTCCGAGGAGAAAGCTCCCGCACACGCTCTCCCCTGCCGTTTCCCGCACCAACACGGTGGTCTCCTCGATACAGGCGTTGGAGCAGCGCAGCCGCTTGAGCACACGGCGGGTGTCGGCCTCGCCCAAAGCGCCCAGCAGCGCCGCCCAGCGCACCGGCAGGTTTTTCTCCCCCGCCGGGCAGGCATCCACCACCGGCTTTGCGGCATCAAGTGCCGCCGGGGTCAGCTCCGGCAGTACCACCGCCAGCACTGCGGGTTCCAGATACGCCCCCGGCTGCGGGGCGGTCAGCAGCTTTGCCAGCTCCTCCTGAATGCGCTCGGCAGAGATGCAGTCCAAATGGGGTGCCAGCTGCCGAGCCGCCCGGGCGGTGGCTGCGTCCAGCGCAAAGCCAAACCTTGCGGCAAAGCGGTACAGCCGCAGAATACGCAGCGCATCCTCGGTAAACCGCTGCTGCGGCTCGCCTACCGCCCGCAGCAGACCGTTCTGCAGATCTTTTTGCCCGCCAAAGGGGTCTACCAGACCCTCGGCTTCATTATAAGCCATGGCGTTGATGGTAAAATCCCGCCGGGCAAGATCCTCCCGCACGTCCGGGACGAACTGCACTGCGTCCGGGTGACGGCCATCGGTATAGCTGCCCTCGGTGCGGAAGGTGGTGGTCTCGTACAGCCGCCCGCCGTATTTGATGGTGACCGTGCCATGCTGCAAGCCGGTGGGGATGCACTGCTCTGCCCCGAACAGCTCCATCACCTGCTGCGGCAGGGCGCTGGTGCACAGGTCCCAGTCGTGGGCGGTGCGCCCCAAAAGACTGTCCCGCACGCAGCCGCCCACGGCGTAGGCTGCGTAGCCCGCTGCGTGCAGGGTGTCCAGCAGGGCAGCTGCCCCGGGGTCAAGTGTCAGCTTCATTCCTCGTTCTCCTCGTAATGCAGGGTGATGCGCTTGCCGTCAAAGCCGCATTCTGCCGCAGGGAATACGCTTTGCGCCTGCGCAAGCTGCTCCTCCGGGTCAGTGATCATGGGGGAATAGTGCACCAGCCACAGCCGCTTTGCCCCGGCCTTTGCAGCCAGCGCCGCGCTCTGGCCAAAGGTGCTGTGCCCCCACTGCGCGGCCTGCTTCTGCTGCTCCGGCAAAGCATAGGTGGCATCGCAGAGCAGCAGGTCTGCACCCTGCGCCGCCTGTTCCAGCGCCGGGCAGGGCGCACTGTCGCCGGAAAAGACGAACCGCAGCCCCTTGCGGGGTGCGCCCAGCACCTCGGCGGGCCGCACCATGCGCTCTGCCAGCGGCACAGCCTGTCCCCGCTGCAAAAGCCGCCACTGGGTCACCGGTACGCCCAGCGCCCGCGCCTTTTCCGGGTCAAACCTGCCCGCCCGTGGCAAGTCCAGCCGGTAGCCCAGACTGCGTACCCGGTGCTTTGTTGCCACCGGCAGCAGCGCTGCCCCGGCGGGCCATCCATCCGAAAGAGCATCCAGCGCCACCGGCTGCCCGGCGCGGCAGATAAGCGGCTTTACCGCGTAGGGCAGCGGCCCGGTCAGGGCATACACCGCCCGCCAGACCTCCAAAAGCCCCTCCGGCCCCAGCAGAGTCAGCGGGCGGGTGCGCCCCTGCGCCCCAAGGGTCTGCAAAAGCCCGGGCAGGCCAAAGATATGGTCCCCGTGGTAGTGGGTCAGGCAGATGGCGTCCGCGCGCATCAGGTTCACCCCGGCGCGGCGGGCGGCGGTCTGAGTGCCCTCGCCGCAGTCCAGCAGCAGGCTGTGCCCGCCGCACTCCGCCACAGCGGCGGTCAGGGCGCGCTCCGGCAGCGGCATGGTGGCAGCCGTGCCCAGCAGTGTAATGGTCAGCATAAGCAGTTCCTCCGTGGTTCTTCCCTGTTATCTTACCACAAACCCCGCCGGTGCACAATTCTTTCTGCTGCGGCATAAGCTGGGCAGAGCCTTGAAAAAGGAGGGCACAGCCTATGCAGCGCGACCGCAGAAAACGACATCCCCCCGCCCGGCACCCGGTGCTTTTGCGCCGGGTGCTGCTGGTGCTGTGCATTCTGGCGGTGCTGTGGCTGGGGTACAGCTGCATGATGCCGCAGCTGCTTTTTTCCGCCCGGGGCACCATGATCTTTGTGCCGGACCCGCCGCTCCGGCGGTAAACGGAAGACACATTCCTTCAGCACCGCGCCATCCCCCCGCCGCACAAGTCCATACTTGAAGAAAAACGCAAAATAGTGTATTATATAGTATTATGAGTATAAGGGGCACGCTGTGTGCCCTGACAGGGGGAACCTATATGGCTGATAAAAACTTTCTGACAGATATCATCGATGCCGACCTTGCCGAGGGCAAGGTGCAGCAGATCCACACCCGCTTCCCGCCGGAGCCCAACGGCTATCTGCACATCGGCAGCGCCAAGGCCATCTATATCAACTGGTCCATTGCCAACCAGTACGGCGGCAAATTCAACCTGCGTCTGGACGACACCAACCCCGCCCGCGAAGGCGAGGAGTATGTCAACAGCATCATCGAGGACCTGCACTGGCTGGGTGCCGACCCCAACGGCGGCATCTTCTACGGCAGCGATTACTTTGATAAGTGCTATGAGTACGCCGAGAAGCTGATCACCGAGGGTAAAGCCTATGTGGACGACCTGACCCGCGAGGAGATGCGCGAGTACCGCGGCTCCGATGCCGGCAAGCCCTCCCGCCCGTCCCCGTGGCGCGACCGCAGCCCGGAAGAGAACCTTGACCTGTTCCGCCGGATGCGTGCCGGTGAGTTCAAGGAAGGCGAAAAGACCCTGCGCGCCAAAATCGATCTGGCAAGCCCCAACATGAATATGCGCGACCCGGCCATCTACCGCATCAAGTACGCCGAGCATCACCGTCAGGGCAGCAAGTGGTGCATCTACCCCATGTACGACTTCGCCCACCCCATTCAGGACGCCATCGAGGGTATCACCCACAGTATGTGCAGTCTGGAGTTCGAGAACCATCGCCCGTTGTACAACTGGGTCATTGAGAACATCTTCGGTGCCGAGTTCCCCAAGCAGCGCGAGTTCGCCCGCCTGAACATGACCAACACGGTCATGAGCAAGCGCTACCTGCGCGAGCTGGTGGAGATGGGCATCGTGGACGGCTGGGACGATCCCCGTATGCCCACCCTGTGCGGTCTGCGCCGCCGCGGCTACACCCCCACCTCCATCTTCACTTTCGTGCGGGAGGCCGGTATCTCCAAGTCTGACAACCTGATCGATATGCGCCAGCTGGAGGCCTGCATCCGCAGCGAGCTGGACCTGACCGCACAGCGCCGCATTGCCGTGCTGGAGCCGGTCAAGCTGGTGGTGGACAACTACCCCGCCGACAAGACCGAGTACTTTGACGTAGCCAACAACCCCAACCGTGAAGCCAACGATACCACCACCCGCAAGGTCGCCTTTACCCGTGAGCTGTGGATCGACGCCGAGGACTTTGCCGAGGTGCCGCCTCCCAAGTTCAAGCGCCTGACCGTGGACGGCGAGGTGCGTCTGATGGGTGCTTATATCGTCAAGTGCACCGGCGTGGACAAGAACGCCGACGGCAGCATTGCCGCCATCCACTGCACCGCCGACCTCGAGACCGGCAACGGCAACCCCGCCGACGGCCGCAAGGTCAAGGGCACCATCCACTGGGTAAGCGCTGCGCACTGCGTGGACGCCGAGGTGCGTCTGTACGACAAGCTGTTCACCGAAGCCAACATGAACGGCATCCCCGAGGGCAGCGATTACAAAGACTACCTGAACCCGGAAAGCGTTACCGTACGCACCGGCTGCAAGCTGGAAGAGAGCCTGAAGGACGCAAAGCCCGGCGAAAAGTTCCAGTTCGTGCGCACCGGCTTCTTTACCCCGGACAGCAAGAACCCCGGCGTGTACAACCGTGTGGTCACCCTGCGTGACAGCTTCAAGCCCGCAAAATAATCACCTGCAAGGAGAAGATACCATACCATGACCGCAAAAATGACCCGTAATATCCTGCTCATGCTGGTGGCCACCGTGCTGATGGGCATTGTGCTGAACCTGTATATCCACAACACCGGCACCGTACCCGCTGCCGACAACGCCGCTCCCCTGACCGACGGCAGCTACACCTCTGCTGCACAGGGCTGCATGGGCGAGGTGACTGTCACAGTCACCGTGACCGGCGGCAAGGTGACCGCCGTGCAGGTGGACGCTTCTGCCGAGACCCCGGAGCTGGGCGGCAAAGCCGCTGAGACACTGGCTGCGCAGCTGACACAGACCGGCTCCACCGCCGGTGCAGACGCTATTACCGGTGCTACCCTGACCAGCGAGGCCATCTTTACCGCCATGGACGCCTGCCTTGCGCAGGCGCAGTGATGCTGTAAACCACAGAAACAAAAACTGCCGCACAGTTGTGCGGCAGTTTTTTTGTTTTACAGTGTGCTTTGCAGCCGTGCGCCGCTGGCGTACTGGGTGCGGCGGTCCATCTGGTTATCCAGCGGCTGACCGGCGGCATAGCGCCTGAGGTTGTGCGCAAAGATATCCACGATGTTGTCCAGTGTCTTGGGCAGACTGAAGCCGCCGGTGACATGGGGCGTGATGATCACGTTGGGCTCTGCCCACAAGGGATGCTCCGGCGGTAGCGGCTCGGGGTCCGTCACGTCCAGCCCTGCACCGGAGAGCTGCCCGCTGTGCACCGCCGCCGCCAGTGCCTCGCCGTCCACAGTAGTGCCCCGTCCCACGTTGAGCAGGATGGCGCCGGGCTTGCAGAGCGTCATCCGCCCGGCGTTGAACAGATGCCGTGTCTCCGGCGTGTCAGGCAGGCTCAGCGCCACAAGGTCGGCCTGCGGCAGCTCTGCGTCCAGTTCGCTCTGCGCCACCACACGGGTGCAGTAGTCCGGGCAGGGGGTGTCCGGGTGCACGGTGCGGCGCACGCCCACCACCTCGGCTCCCAGCGCATGAGCCCGCCGGGCAAAGTTAGAGCCGATATCGCCCATGCCCACGCACAGCACCCGGCTGCCCGCGATGCTGCCCACAGAGTGGCCGGTGGGCGCCCAGCGGTGCTCCCGCTGGTTATCCCGGTAGGTGGGCAGCTCCTTGAGCAGGCTGAGCCACAGCGCCAGCATACACTCGCTGATGGCCAGCCCGTAAGCGCCGGTGGCGTTGGTCACGATGCAGCCCTCCGGCAGCACCCCCGGCTCCAGATAGTTATTAGGGCCGGCTGCGTTGGACTGGAACCACTCCAGATGATCGTTTTGCCGGATCAGCGGCACCGGCAGGTTGCCCAGCACGGCATCGGCCCACAAAGCATCCTCTGCCGTGGCGGTGTCCGGGGTGGTAAAACGGTATGTAAAGCCCTGCACCGTCTCAATGCGGGCTCTCTGCTCTGCACTGATGGGCAGGCAGACAAGGATATGTTTAGACATAATAGAGTCTCCTTCCCTCTTTTTGTCTATCATACCGCAAACTGCGCGGCAGTACAAGGGGCGGCTCTGCTGTTTTCAGCCGCACCCTATAAAAGAACAATGCCGGACAGCCCAAAAGCCGCCCGACACCGCATTATCTTTCAGTCCAGCGCGCGGATAGCGTCCACCGTGCGCTTGTACTGCTCTGCCACCTTTGCAAACTGCTCCTGTGTACCCTCCAGCTGTCCTGCACGCAGGGTCTCGGTCAGGGTATAGGTGGGCGCGTATAGGTTGGAGAAGCCCAGATTCTGGCAGACGCCCTTGAGGGTATGCGCCCCGCGGAACGCCTCTTTTACATCTCCCCTGCGCAGTGCTTCCTCCAAGATCTGAAAGCTGTCGTCCTGCAAAAACATCCGCACAAATTTGCAGATCATGGCCTCGTTATACAGCCGCCCCAGCACCTCCTGATAGTCCGCACCCATTTTTTTATAGCATTCCTGTATCGTCATAGCTTACGCCGTGCCTTTCTTTTTCAGCTGTCGTTTACTTTCCCACCGCCGCATTTCACGGCGATACAGTGCTATGATAGCACCTTTCCACCTTTCTTGCAACTATAGTGCAACAAATTATGTGATTTATATAATTTTTGCCTTCTCTTTTCGGCAGCTGCACCAAAGCAGCGCCCTGTTCCCGTAAAAGCCACCTGTCATCGCGTCATTTCCTGCCTTTGTCGGATGCTGTTTGAATTTACTGAAAAAAAGTAAAAAAGACAGTTGACAAATTCCCCTTCTCATGCTAAAATAAACAAGTCGTCCGGCGTAGGGACGTACAACAAATGAATATGGGCGTGTTCCCGAGTGGCCAATGGGGACAGACTGTAAATCTGCTGCTTTCAGCTTCGGTGGTTCGAATCCACCCGCGCCCACCAAAAAACCTCAACGTATGCAAATACGCTGAGGTTTTTGTTTTGTAACAAGGCTAGACTCATAGAGCGGGTGGATTCGAACAGCTGCGGCGACGGCGCTGAAGACGGCGCAAAAACAGCCCAGTGGGCTGTTTTTAGCAGCGCGGCTCGCGACATCCACCCGCGCCCACCAAGAACTCCAGTATCCGAACCGGGTACTGGAGTTTCTGTTTTATCTGCCGTACAAAAGGAACGCAAGGGTGGATTCGAACAGCAACAGCGACGACCGCTGCCAGCGGCAGAAACAGGGAGGAGCTGTTGGGGCTGCGGCCAGCAGGATGCGCGTGCCGCCCAAGGCACGATGCAGCCGCTGGGAGCCGCGACCCGGGCTCCTTTTCTGCGCGGCTCGCGTAATCCACCCGCGCCCACTAAAAAACCTCAGCGTATGCAAGTACGCTGAGGTTTTTGTTTTCCCCGGCCTTTCCCTCTCCCGCAAAAAACACTTGCATTTCCGGCACGCCGTGTTATGATACAAATCAGAAAAAATCGTATAAAGTCATCAGGCGATATTGAAAAGGAAAGAAGGCTCTGCACTCATGTATGTGGACTGGGAATACTACAAGATCTTTTACTATGTGGCAAAATACCAGAACTTTACCCGCGCGGCGCGGGTGCTGGGCAATAACCAGCCCAACATCACCCACGCCATGAACCGGCTGGAAAGCCAGCTGAACTGCGTGCTGTTCATCCGCTCTAACCGGGGCGTCACCTTAACGCCGGAGGGGGAGCTGCTGTACTCCCGCATTGCATCGGCGGCGGTACAGATCCAAGATGCAGAAGAAGAGCTGAGCGCCAGCGCCACGCTGGAGCACGGTGCCATCAGCATCAGCGCCACCGAGACCGCTTTGAACATCTACCTGTCCGAAAAGCTGCGCGCCTTCCATACCGAGTACCCGGGCATCCGGCTGCGCATCTCCAACCACTCCACCCCGCAGGCGGTGCAGGCAGTGCGCAACGGCGAGGTAGATTTTGCCATCATAACCACCCCCGCAGAGGTGGAAAACGGGCTGAAAATGGTGGAGCTGATGCCCTTTTACGAAGTTCTTGTGGGCGGCAGGACCTTTACGGCGCTGGCCAGCCAGACTTTGAGCCTGAAAGAGCTGGCCGGTTATCCCCTGATCTGTCTGAACGAAGAGAGCATGACCCGCAGCTTTTACCGGCAGTTCTTTCTGGAGCACGACGCGGTGCTGAAACCGGACACCGAAGCCGCCACCACCGACCAGATGCTCACGCTGGTCAAAAGCGAGCTGGGACTGGCCTTTATGCCGGAGCCTATGGCAGCGCCCCTGCTGGCAAGCGGGGAGCTGGTGCAGCTGCACTTGCAGGAGATCATCCCCTCCCGCTCCATCTGCCTTGTCTACGACCATCACCGCCCGCTGAACACTGCCGCCCGCAAGTTCCAGCAGCTGCTGACCAAAGCCGGTGCACGGGGTGCAGCGCACAAATAATACCAATACAGCAAGGGGCTGCTGCACCAATGATGTGCAGCAGCCCCTTTTCTCTTATTTTTTTACGCTCTGCTTCAGCTCCCGCTGTTCTTCCTGCAGTTCCCGCTTCAGGGTGCGGTCGATCTCCCGCGTCTCCTGCCGGATGGCGGTCAGATCCTTTTCGATGACCGGGTTTTCCTCCAGTTCCTCCCGGATGAACATCAGCGCAAAGCTGACCAGCAAAAAGCAGCAGGAGATCCAGATGGCTCTGCCGCCCAGCTGCGCCGCGCTTTTACTGCCCAGCCCAGCCCCCAGCGCGAACAGCAGGATGATGCCGAAGTACCGCACCATCCGGTCCTTTGCGTGGGGCTCGTGGGTCTTGCGCCAGATGCAGAAGGCTTCTACGCCGCTGCGCAGGTCTCCGATGCACATGGTGCTGGCAAAGGCATAGCCGTCCACCTTGCGGAAAGCCTGCACCTGCATGGCGCAGGAAAAGGAAACGATGGCGTTTGCCAGCAGATTCTGCGATTGCGGCAGAAAGCCCACCGCAAACAGCAGCAGCACCTCGCCCAGCACCACCAGCTGCCGCCAGTGCAGCCGCTGCATTGCCTGAAACTGCTCCCGCATTTTTTCTGCGACCAGCACCCCCAGCGCAAAAGCGCACAGGGGCACCAGATAGTGCAGCACCTTATCCCACCGGCCATCCATGATGTTGGCGCTCAGCAGCACGATATTGCCGGTCTGGGCATTGGCAAACACCTTGCCCCGGAACAGATAGGTATAGGCGTCCTGCAGGCCGCCGGACAGCGAAAGGAACACTGCCGTAAGAAAGGACTCGGACATTTGCCCGTGATGCTTTGTTTTCATACTTTTACCCTCTTTTCGGGCTCTATTATAATACATTTTACGGCAGTTTCTGATATCACTTTTACATACCGGCCATGTTTACCGCCCCAAAAGGCACAAAAAGCGCGGGTGCCCTTCCCTATTCCAGCGCAATCTGTTAGAATAGGGAAAGAGAATCTCGTACACAGGAAGGAGTTTTTAGTATGAAGATCGCAATTCCTTATGAAAACGGTCAGGTGTTCCAGCACTTCGGCCACTCCGCGCAGTTCAAGCTTTACACCGCCGAGGAGGGCCGCATCACCGGTGCTGAGGTGGTCTCTACCGACGGGCAGGGGCACGGTGCACTGGTGGGCTTTCTGGTGCGCAGCGGCGTGAACGTGCTGCTGTGCGGCGGCATTGGCGGCGGGGCACAGATGGCGCTGGCACAGGCCGGTATCCGTCTGTGCGGCGGCATCACCGGTAATGCTGACAGCGCTGCGGCGGCTTATCTTGCCGGCACACTGGTCTTTGACCCCAACGCCCGCTGCACCCACCACGATCACGAAGAGAGCCACAGCTGCGGCGCTCACGCCTGCCACGCCGACAAGGGCGGCTGCGCCGGCAGCTGCCACTGAGCAATACTTTTTTATGGCACAGCCGGATCTGCAGGTCCGGCTGTGCTCTTTTTATGTGCAGCATACAAAAAACATATCGTGACCATATGCAGGATACTTTTTACACATTCTCTTTTCCCTCGTATAATAGGCAAAGCGGTCTGAGACCGCACAAGGGAATTTATAGAAGAAGGTTATGAAGTATTATGCTTACCGCTGTTACTGGAATCAACTGGGGCGATGAGGGCAAGGGCCGCGTCATCGACCTGCTGGCCGAAAATGCCGATGTCGTGGCGCGCTATCAGGGCGGCGACAACGCCGGACACACTGTGGTGACGGAGCAGGGCAAATTCATCCTGAATCTGCTGCCCTCCGGCATCCTGCACCCGGAAGTGACCTGTGTGCTGGGCGCAGGCATGGTCATTGATTTGGATCACCTGTCCCGAGAGATCGATGCCATCGAGGAGCGCGGCGTGAAGGTCGACCCGGAAAACCTGAAGCTTTCCGATAAAGCCACCATCTCCATGCCGTGGCACAAGGTGCAGGACGGGCTGGAAGAAGATCGTCTTGCCCAGAAGGGCCGTGCGTTCGGTTCTACCCGCCGGGGCATTGCCTACGCCTACAGCGACAAGTACCGCAAAAAGACCCTGCGTCTGGGCGACCTTTTGCATCTGGACGAAGAGCGCGTCCAGAACCGCCTGCACATGATTTTGGAATCCAAAAATCTGGAGCTTGCAGGCTGCTACCATCAGGAGCCCATGAGCTACGATGCTCTGCTGGAGTGGTGCCGGATGCAGGCCGGACAGTTTGCACCCTTCATCTGTGACGCGGGTTCCTTTTTGCAGCAGGCGCACGACAGCGGCAAGCGCATCGTGCTGGAAGCACAGCTGGGCGCAATGCGGGATATCGACTACGGTATCTTCCCGTTCACTTCCAGTTCCAACACGCTGGCAGCATACGCGCCGCTGGGTGCAGGCATCCCCAACTGCAGGCTTGACCATGTGGTGGGCGTGCTGAAAGCCTATTCCACCTGTGTGGGTGCAGGCCCCTTTGCGGCAGAAAATGCCATGGGCGAAGCTTGGAACGAGCAGCTGCGCAAGGCCGGCGGCGAGTACGGCGCTGCCACCGGACGTCCCCGCCGGGTAGGTCCCTTTGACTGCGTGGCAAGCCGGTACGGTCTGTCCTGTCAGGGTGCGGACAAGATCGCCCTGACCAAGCTGGACGTGCTGAGCAGCATGAAGGAGATCCCGGTCATCACCGGTTACAAGCTGGACGGCGTTGAAGTCCCCCGCTTCGACCCGCTGTCCGACCTTGACCGGGTGCAGCCGGTGGTCACCCTGCTGCCGGGCTGGAACAAGGATATCTCCGGCTGCAAAAGCTGGGACGCGCTGCCCAAGGCCGCAAAGCAGTATGTGGAGTTTCTGGAAAAGCAGCTTGGTCACGAGATCCAGTTCGTTTCCACCGGTGCCGAGCGCGAGAAGTTCGTGCTGAAAGGAGAATGGCTGTGAGACACTTTATTGAACCCAACAGCTTTTCTCTGGCTGAGCAGCTGGCACTGCTCGACCTTGCCGACCGGATGGAAGTTGACCCCGCGCCTTACGCCCATCTGTGCGATGGCCGCATTCTGGCTACCCTGTTCTACGAGCCCAGCACCCGCACCCGCCTTTCCTTCGAGTCTGCCATGCTGCGGCTGGGCGGTAAGACGCTGGGCTTTGCAGGGGCGCAGCTTTCCAGCGCAAGCAAGGGCGAGACGGTGGCCGACACCGCCCGCGTAGTAAGCAACTATGCCGACATCATTGCCATGCGCCACCCCAAGGAGGGTGCGCCGCTGCGCGCCTCCCAGTGTGCCCGCGTGCCGGTGATCAATGCCGGTGACGGCGGCCACGCACACCCCTCCCAGACCATGATCGACCTGATGACCATCCGCCAGCGCAAGGGGCGGCTGGATCATCTGACCATCGGTTTCTGCGGCGACCTGAAATTCGGCCGGACGGTGCACTCCCTCACCGCCGCGCTGAGCCAGTTCGAGGGCAACCGGTTCGTGTTCATCTCGCCGGAGGAGCTGCGCATCCCGCAGTACCTCAAGGACGAGACTCTGACCCCGCTGCACCAGACCTACAAGGAGACCGCCGATCTGGAAGCCGAGCTGCCCGGGCTGGATGTGCTGTACATGACCCGCATTCAGCAGGAGCGCTTTTTCAATGAGGAGGACTATCTGCGGCTGAAGGGCTGCTACCAGCTGGACGCAAAAACGCTGGCACTGGCAAAGCCCGACACCCCGGTGCTCCATCCCCTGCCCCGCATCGACGAGATCAAGCCGGAGATCGACAGCGACCCCCGCGCCGCCTATTTTGATCAGGTGCACAACGGCGTGTATATTCGCATGGCGATCATACTGGCACTGCTGGGCATTGCCGACCCTGTCACCGGCAAAAAGGTGCTGGAAGCATAAAGGAGCAGTATACAAAAACGGGCTGCCGTGCAGACATTGCACAGCAGCCCGTTTTATGTTTTATACCTTATGCCTTCTCGATGGTGATGCTCCACTCGCTGGTCATGGCCTCGTCCGGCTCCAGCACCTCGTGCTTGCCTTCCTCGTTCACGCTGTTTGCCCAGCCGTTCCAAGGCTCCATGCAGACAAAGCTCTCGGCATCCTGCTGCCACAGCACGCCGTTGTCAAAGGTCTCGTCCGCGTCCACGGTCACCTTGTGGCCGTTGCCCTTGTCGGTAAAGGTCATGGGGAACTGCACACCGGTCAGCAGACGGATGGTGTTGTCTGCACCCTCCTTGCGGGTGAGGGTGATCTTTTCCGGGGCGGCAGGCTGCTCGCCCTTGGCGTTCTCGGAGCAGGTGGCGCACTTGATGTCAAACTCCACGTTCTCCAGCTTGGAGGCGGTAAAGTAGGGGTGGTAGCCAAAGCTGAAGGGCATATCGGTGTTGCCCTCGTTGATGACGGTCAGGCTGACCAGAGCCTTGTTGCCCTCCAGATTATAGTTGAGCAGCAGGGTGAAATCGAACGGGTAGAGGAACTTGGTCAGCGGGGTGGACTCCAGTGCCAGCGTCACGCCGTCCGGGCCAACGCTTTCCACTTCCCATGCGCACAGGTCGGCAAAGCCGTGGGTCTCCATGGGGTAAGCCTTGCCGTCAAAGATGTGCACGCCGTTATCCGGGTTGCCGCAGCTGGGGAACAGCACCGGCACGCCAAAGCGGGGACGGTTGCACTCCGAGAAATTGGGGCGGCGGGTCCAGACGAACTCCTCGCCGTCCAGCGTAAAGCTGGTGATCATACCGCCGCGCTCGGGGGTGATGGTGAGGGCGGTCTTTGCCTCGGGGTCGGTGATGACGTACTGCTCGTAGCAGGCGCCGTTCTCGGTGATGTACCGGGTGGTGATCTGATTCATAAGTAAAAGCCTCCTATTATTGCCGCCGGGTCGCCCCGGCGGGTCATTTTTCTTGCTCGGTCTGCCGTGCATCCAGCTTTTTGAAGTAGTAATCGATGCCGTAGCGGATAAAATATTTGATCAATCGTACTACACCATAAATGATAGCCGCATAAAGCAGCAGTGTCAACAGCAGCACTCCATTTGCGCCCAACATTTCATACACTTCCTTTCTTTTTATGCACAAAAAGGCCGCCGTACCGCTTTTTGCCGTACAGCAGCCCTTTTTTCAGTTACAGAACCACGCCGTCCTTGAAGATGGAGATCTCGCGGAAGCCGTGCTTTTCCGCCTTGGTCTGCTCGCCGCTGGCCACGCGGATGACCAGATCCAGCAGATCCTTTGCAGCCTCGTCAATGGTCTTTTCACCGTCTGCGATGACACCGGTGTTGAAATCGATCCAGCCGCCCTTCTTCTCTGCCAGCGGGGTGTTGGTGGAGATCTTCAGGGTGGGAGCCGGAGCGGAGAACGGGGTACCGCGGCCGGTGGAGAACAGGATCAGGTGTGCGCCTGCTGCCGTCATGGCGGTGGCAGAAACCAGATCGTTGCCGGGGCCGTAGAGCATATTCAAGCCCTTGGTCACCACGGGGTCGCCGTAGCCGATGACGTCCATGATGGGGGCAGTGCCGCCCTTCTGCACGCAGCCGCAGCTCTTATCCTCCAGCGTAGTGATGCCGCCGGCCTTGTTGCCCGGAGAGGGGTTATCGTACACCACCTCGTTGTGGCTGATGAAGTAATCCTTAAAGCCGTTGATCATGTGCTCGGCCTTGACGAATACCTCCTTGTTGATGCAGCGGTCCATCAGGAAGCCCTCTGCACCGAACATCTCGGGCACCTCGGTCAGCACGGTAGAGCCGCCGCGCTGACCCATCATGTCGGAGAAGCGGCCGATGGTGGGGTTGGCGGTGATGCCGGACAGACCGTCCGAGCCGCCGCACTTCATGCCCACCACCAGCTCAGACACGGGGATGGGCTCGCGCTTGAACTGCCCGGCGTAGGCAGCCAGTTCCTTCAGGATATCGCGGGCGGCGGCAAACTCGTCCTCCACGTCCTGACAGGTCAGGAACTTGACGCGGTCGTGGTCGTACTCGCCCAGCTCTTCCACGAACTGATCGTGCTGCAGGTTCTCGCAGCCCAGATGCAGCACCAGAACGGCAGCGGCATTGGGGTGGCGCACCAGCGCAGCCAGCAGCTTGCGGGTCTGTGCGTGGTCGTGGCCGGTCTGGCTGCAGCCGAAGGGATGGGTGAAGGTGTACAGACCCTCGATGGAGCCGGTGACCAGATCCTGATTGTCGGCTACCATCTTCTTGGCGATATCGTTCACGCAGCCCACAGTGGGGATGATCCAGATCTCGTTGCGGATGGCGGCGCGGCCGTCCTTGCGGCGGAAGCCCATAAAGGTCTCCGGCTCTGCCTTAGGCAGCGGAGCCAGATCCGGGGCGGGGTTATAGCTGTACTCCACCTCGCCGGACAGGTTGGTGTGCACGTTGTGGGTGTGCATCCAGGTGCCGGGGGCGGCGTCTGCGGTGGCGTGACCGATGGGGAAGCCGTACTTGATGACGTTCTCGCCGTTCTTAATAGGCTTGACTGCCATCTTGTGACCCTGCGGGATATCTTCCAGTGCGGTGACGGCAAGGCCGTCCACCTCCACCAGCGTGCCCTTGGCAATGGGGTGCAGGGCAACGACCACATTGTCGATGGGGCTGATATGAATTGCCTGCGGCATAGTTGTTCTCCTTATCGTATCGCACAAAGGGCTGCTGCCCAAAGCAGCAGCCCTTTGTTGTGCGGGTAGGTTGATTTTTCAGCTTACAGGCAGCTCTTATAAGCAGCCTCGGCACCCTGAGCGCGGATCATTTCCAGATCTGCCAGCACAGCGGCTTCCAGACCCTCGATCTTGGTCAGATCCTGATCCCACATCTGGGTGTTGGTCAGCACAGCGTGCACCAGCTGGGCAGCGGTGTCGTCCTTGTGTGCATAGTAGAAGTCCAGAGCCCATGCATCATCTTGGATCTTGTAGGTGTTGCCTGCGGGGCGCTTGCAGATCAGACCATCAGCGGTGCGCTCCTGAATGTCGTTGGAGTAGAAGGCGATGTAAGCAGCCAGAGACATGGTCAGGCACTTGGGCAGCTGCTTCTGCTCCTCGATGTAAGCCAGGAAGGAGGGCATATTGCGGGCCTTCCACTTGGAGGTGGAGTTCAGGGAGATGCTCATCAGCTCGTGGTTGACGAAGGGGTTGTTGAAGCGGTCCTCAACAGCAGAGGCAAAGTCCTCCAGATCCTTCTTGTCCAGCGGCAGGGTGGGGATGATCTCCTCGTGCAGCATCTTGTTCATAAAGCCGCGCACGGTATCGTTGTGCATACAGTCGCGGACGATATCAAAGCCTGCCAGATAAGCGCCCAGCACAAAGCCGGTGTGTGCGCCGTTCAGGATGCGGACCTTGCGCTTCTTGTAGGGGGTAACGTCGGGCACGACCATAACGTTGACGCCGGCCTTCTTGAACGGCAGCTTGTCCTCCAGACCTGCGGGGCCCTCGATGACCCAGACGCCGAACACTTCGCCCACGTCCAGCACGGTATCGTGGTAGCCGTTGGCTTCTTCCAGAGCAGCCAGCTCCTTCTGGTCACGGATGCGGCCCGGAACGATGCGGTCCACCAGCGTGGAGCAGAAAGTGTTGGCAGTGTTCATCCAGTCGATGAAAGCGGGCTCCAGATCCCAATCCTTAGCGTAGTTGTTGCAGCACTTCTGCAGCTCCTTGCCGTTGTTGTCGATCAGCTCGCAGCTCAGGATGACCAGACCCTTATCGGCAGCGCCGTTGAAGGCCTTGTAGCGCTCGAACAGCACGCGGGTCAGCTTTGCAGGGAAGCTGTTGGGGGGAACCTGATCGAACTGGCTGTCGCCCTTGGTGTAGGCAATGCCGGCCTCGGTGGTGTTGGATACAACAGTCTCCAGATCCTCAGAGCGAGCCAGTGCCAGAACCTCGTCCCACTTGTTATCGATGTAGGGGCACACGCAGTCGGACACGCAGGAGATCACCCGCTTTGCGTCCACCTTCTGGCCCTTTTCGCTGCCACGCAGGTACAGGGTGTACAGACCCTCCTGCTCGTTGATCCAGTCTGCCATCTGGGGGAAGTTGCCGATGGGCTGCACCAGCTTGACCTTGCCGTTGTAGCCGGCCTTCTCGTTTGCAACATCGTAGAAGTAGTCCACGAAAGCGCGCAGGAAGTTGCCCTCGCCGAACTGCATCACCTTAACGGGAGCATCCTTCAGGATGTAGCCGTTGTAGCCAGTGCCTTCCAGAACCTTGTAGTTCAAAGTTTCCATCTTATTGATCTCCTTTATAAACTTGCTTTGCATGGCAGGCTCTCGTTTCCCCTGCCATCTTCTGCTCCTATTTTATGCTGTTGTATACAAAGAAGTCAAGTGTTTTGTGCAATGTTTTTAGTCCAAAAATGGCTATTTAGCGCATTTCCAGCGGTTTATACAATTCCAAGGGTGAAATTTTGGCAGTTTTTCAGTTGTATACATCGGCGTTTTCCGGTATACTAAGGATAAGGCAGCCTGCCTGTTTCAAGCAGGTGCAATTCCATGCCCGTTTTTGTCTAAATTTTAACAAAATTTATCAGAGAAAAGGAGTTAAAATCCCATGAAAGCATTTATGGATAAGGACTTCATGCTCCAGTCTGCTACCGCACAGCATCTGTATCACGATTATGCAGCTGCTATGCCCATCTGCGACTATCACTGCCACATCCCTCCCCGCGAGATCTACGAGAACCGCCGCTTCGAGAACATCGCTCAGGTGTGGCTGGGCGGCCGCAACCCGGACGGCAGCTACTTCGGCGACCATTATAAGTGGCGTGTGATGCGCTCCAACGGCGTGCCCGAGGAGTACATCACCGGCGATAAGCCCGACCGCGAGCGCTTCCAGAAGTTTGCCGAGGCTCTGCCCATGGCCATTGGCAACCCCATGTACCACTGGACCAATCTGGAGCTGCACGTTTTCTTCGGCTATGACGGCGTGCTGAACGGCGACACCGCTGAGGAAGTGTGGAACCTGTGCAACGACAAGCTGCAGCACGATCCCAAGCTGACCGTCCGCGGCCTGATCGAGCAGAGCAACGTGGCCTTCATCGGCACCACCGATGACCCCATCGATGATCTGTACTGGCACCAGAAGATCAAGGAGGATCCCACCATCAAGTTCACCGTGGCTCCCTCCTTCCGTCCTGATAAGGCCATCAACATCAATAAGCCCGGCTTTGCTGAGTACATGGGCAAGCTGGCTGCCGTTGTGGGCAAGGAAAAGCTGGCCTGCATCGACTGCGTGACCGATGCCCTGACCAAGCGCATTGAGTTCTTTGCCGAGATGGGCTGCCGCGCTTCCGACCACGGTCTGGACTACATCCCCTTCCGTGCTGCCGACAAGGACGAAGTGAACGCCATCTACCAGAAGGTGATGAAGGGCGAGAGCTGCACCGTGGAAGAGGCTGAAAAGTACCAGACCTACATCCTGATCCATCTGGGCAAGCAGTACCACCGTCTGGGCATTGCCATGCAGATCCATTACAACTGCCTGCGCGGCGTGAACCGCAAGATGAACAGCCTGCTGGGTCCCGACACCGGCTTTGACATGATCAACACCGCCACCTGCGGCGGCGAGATCGCACAGCTGCTCAGCGCCCTGAACGACACCGACGAGTGCCCCAAGACCATCATCTACAGCCTGAACCCCGGCGATGATGCTCAGATCGGCACCATCCTCGGCTGCTTCCAGAACAGCGAGATCCCGGGCAAGATCCAGCACGGCTCCGCATGGTGGTTCAACGACCACAAGATCGGCATGGAAGAGCAGATGACCCGTCTGGCAAGCCTTGGCCTGCTGGGCAACTTTGTGGGTATGCTGACCGACAGCCGCAGCTTCCTGAGCTACACCCGTCACGATTACTTCCGCCGCATCCTCTGCAACCTCATCGGTCAGTGGGTCGAGGACGGCGAGTATCCCAACGACGAGAAGGCTCTGGAGAAGATCGTCAAGGGTATCTGCTTCGACAACGCAAAGCGTTACTTCAATCTGTAAGGCCTTTCCCCTTTTCCTGAATTAGATCCTTCCGCGCCGCCCGCAGACAGCTTTGTCTGCGGGCGGCGCTTTATTTTGCCCTTTTGCGCCCAAAGTGCACCGGATGTGTCGGTTTTTTTACCTTTCAGCGGCTGTTTTCCGTCTTTTTCTACAACTTCTCCTTTATCCCTTGACTTCCTTGTACAAGGAGAGTATATTTTTGCATGGCATTCAGGCCAAATCGCTGTATTTTTTGATGGAGGAACCCCATGAACGGTTTAAAAGAAGCCTTCAGCCGCGAAAATCTGCTGAAGAATCTAAATTTCTTTGCCCTGCTGAACCTCGGCCTTGTGCTTACGGCAGTAGGCATCGTATATTTTAAAAATCCTAACCATTTCGCCTTCGGCGGCACCTCTGGTCTGTCCATCCTGCTGGCAGACCTGTTCCCCCGGATCAATGTGGGCGGCTTTATGTGGATCATCAACATCGCACTGGTGGTGCTGGGCTTTGTGTTTCTGGGCATCAAGTGCATGGGCTGGACGATCTACTCCTCCTTTGCGCTCTCCTTTTTCGTGTCCGGCTGCGAGTGGCTGTACCCTTCCGGCGCGTCCCTGAGCGGCGATGCCATGCTGGATCTGGTGTTTGCGGTGTTCCTGCCCGCATTGGGCGCGGCCATCGTGTTTGATATCGGCGCTTCTACCGGCGGCACCGACATCGTAGCACTGATCCTTGCCAAGTACACCTCCATGGAGATCGGCAAGGCGCTGATGGTCAGCGATATCCTCATCGTACTGGCTGCCGCCGTGCGGTTCGGCATGGGCACGGGCCTATACTGTATCCTTGGCCTGATCGGCAAATCCTTCGTGGTGGACGGTGCCATTGAAAACATCCGTCTGCGCAAGGTGTGCACCATCATGACCTCGAACCCGCAGCCCATTCTGGACTTCATCATCCATAATATGAACCGTTCTGCCACGGTGGAAAAGGCCTACGGTGCCTACACCCACCACGAGCTCAGCGTGCTGGTGACCGTACTCACCCGCCGTCAGGCTTTGCAGCTGCGCAACTTCCTGCGGGAGAACGACCCCCACAGCTTTATCACCATCGTCAACTCCAGCGAGATCATCGGCAAGGGCTTCCGCTCCTTCAACTGAGGATTTTGTATTGACGAACTGCGCAAAAAACGATATACTATACTTCGGCGGTGCAGTTGTGCCGCCGGATTCCGGGGTGTTGCGCAGTTGGTAGCGCGCCTGCTTTGGGAGCAGGAGGCCGCGAGTTCGAGTCTCGCCACTCCGACCACGAGAAAAGCCACGATGAACCGTTTATAAATGCGGTTTTGTCGTGGCTTTATTTGTTGCTTTTGCGGGTGCATTTTGCCAGAATGAGCCTTATTTTTGCCTTGTTTTGGGCATAGACAGCTGTTAAAGGGGGGGCTTACCACTCTTGACAAGACTTGATTGATACGCAAAGCAGTTTTTACTGGAACAGATCGAACGAAAATGCAAACAGTGCCCGCTCACCGTGGAGATTTGGCTCCATCGGTAGGCAGGCACTGTTTGCGTCAAATCATCAGATAGCTCAATCTTCCAGCCAGCCATGGTCACAGCCGAGGGAAAGATAATGCTCCGTCTCCCCTCTCAGCACCATCTGTGCATACTCCAAGGGCTTGTTGTATAGCAGCCAGTTCAGTTCTGCCCGCTGTGCCGGGGTGTTGCCGTACTCGTCCTCAATGGCAATGCACGCGAACTTTTGAGAACACGCCACTTTCAGCAGCTTGCAAGAAAAATCAATGAAAACTTTGGCAAAAAGAGAGAGGGCTGGACGGTGCCAGCCCTCTTGACAAGGAAAAACACAAGGCTCTTTATTATAATAAAGCTATAAGAACATAATAAAGGCAATTATTTGAAATTTTTGAAAAAACAGAAATCATTTTGATGATATGGGACGTTTTAATAGACAGGAAGGGGGTGAACCGTATCCAGACAGAATTATTGCTGCGGAAAGCGCAGAGCGGAGATACGGGTGCGCTGGACACTCTGATTACAGCGTACTATCCACAAATTCTGAACTATTGCCGTTGGCATACAGCGGACGAGCAGCAGGCGCAGGATGCAGCACAGGAAACCTTTTTGAAAGCGGTGCGCTGGCTGGATTCCTGTGGTGGATTTCAGGGGTCATTCCGTCCCTTTCTGTACAAAATCGCAAAAAACATTTGCATCGATCTGAACCGTACTATGGAGCGGACGGAGATATCGCTGGAGAGCTTGCCGGGCGAACCCGCCTATCAGGAAAGCGGCTTTGCTGCGGCAGAGGAGAAAGCAAACCTGCGAGTGCTGACGGCCCAGTTGGAGCCGGAACAGCGGGAACTGGTATTGCTGCGGTTCGCACAACAGCTTAAATTGCGGGAGATCGCGCAGATCACAGGTCTGCCCCTGCGCACAGTGCAGTCCCGCCTGCGTGCCGCATTGAAAACCTTGAAAATGCAATTGGAAAAGGAGGACTGGAGATGAATCGAGCCTTTGAAAAAGAACTGTCCAGAGCACTTGCGGCAGAGCTTGACACAGCCGCACCGAAAACGCTGCTGCGCCGCTGCCGGGCGGAACATATCGTAAAACAACGGAGTGATTGGCGTGATTTGCTGCACTGCCAGTTCAAATTGCTGGGCTGGAAGGTCTGGGCGCTGGAAGCAATGGCGGCACTGGCGTTGTACAGTGTGGGCCGGGAACTTGCCCTGTGGGAGAAGGCATGGACAGTACGCAATGCACTGTTTGGTCTGAGCACACTCGCCATGCTGACAGCCCTGCTCGGTCTGCCGTTTTTATACCGGGCAAGTCAATATAAGATGCTTGAACTGGAGCAGGCCACATATGCAGGAATCGGTCGTCCGCTGGTGATGCGGTTTTTGCTGCTGCTGGCGGGGGAAACGATCCTGCTGGGAGTGCTGGTACTCAATGTGCGGGCAGCCGCGCCATGGAGCATCGGGCAACTGCTGGCGGTGCTGACCGTGCCATTCCTGACCGCAAACAATGAGCTGCTTCTGCTGCTGCGCTGGGTGCGCCCGGAATGGATGATGACCGGGGCTGTACCGCTGTTTGCAGGGCAGCTGTGTTTGCTGCGGTTCGTGCAATTATCGGAACTGCCGAAAGGTCTGCCACTGGCAGCGGGCGTGCTGGTGCTCTGTATGGTGTTGCAGTGCATCCGGCTTGCCGCCCGGTCAGAATATATTGCAGAAGGCTGAAAGGAGCAAGTTATGGAACTGAAAATTCAGAATATTACAAAGCGATACCGGGATAAAACGGCGGTGGATGATGTGTCCATCACGCTCACGCCGGGTGTGTGGGGACTGCTGGGGGCGAATGGTGCAGGCAAAACAACCTTAATGCGGATGCTGGCGGGCATTCTGCGGCCTAGCAGTGGCCGGATTTTGTGCGATGGGGTGGAGATTGGGACGCTTGGTGCGGCCTACCGGGAAAAGCTGGGGTATCTGCCGCAGGAATTCGGGTTTTACCCGGAATTCACGGTGCAGGACTATCTGGAATATATGGCGGCACTCAAGGGCCTGCCGCGCACAGAGGCTGCCCGGCAGATCGACGCACTGCTGGAGCGGGTAAGCCTGACTGAGGTGCGCCGCAAAAAGATCATAAAGCTTTCCGGCGGTATGAAGCGCCGGGTAGGCATCGCACAGGCACTGCTCAACGACCCGGAAATTTTAATTCTAGATGAGCCCACGGCAGGGCTGGACCCCGGAGAACGGGTGCGCTTCCGCAATCTGCTGTCGGAGTTTGCACAGGAACGGATCGTTCTCATTTCAACGCATATCGTTTCGGATGTGGAATACATTGCGGCCGAAAATGCCGTGATGAAGGCTGGCAAAATCATTGCACAGGACACCACCGAAGGGCTGGTAAAGCAGATCGAAGCCAAGGTCTGGCAGGGAAATATCCCGATGGAACAGCTTGCCCGGTGGGAATACCGGCTGCGGGTAGTGAACCTACGCAACGAGCCGGACGGAACGGTAACATTGCGGTATCTGGCAGATGCACCGCAGCTGCCGGACAGCGTCCCGGCACAGCCCCGGCTGGAAGATCTGTATCTGTGGCTGTTCCCGGAGGAAATGGAGGAAGCAAAATGAACCTGTATCGTTTGGAATTGAAACGTGTGTGCAAAACCCGTATGACAGCTATTCTGCTGGCCATTGCACTGGTGCTGGCCGTGGTTATGGCATATCTGCCGGTGACCTTTATCGGCTGGACGGAACTGGATGCCAGCGGAAACGAAGTACGTTACACGGGTCTGAAAGCAATCAGGAAACGGCAGGAGCAGCAGGTATCCGGTACCATCACGCCGGATGTCATGCAGGAAGCACTGGAAGCCTATCAGCGGGTGTACCAGCAGTATGATGCAAGCTCCATCAACGATATCCCGGTCGAGGTATTTTATAAAGAACTTGCCCGGTATCAGCCTCTTGTGAACAACGCAAAGGAAGCCTTTGCCGACTTGAAAACCGGCATGGCACCGGGCGTGATGGGGCTGACCGCAGAGGATATGCAGAACTTTTACAGCCAGCTCCCCAAACGGCTGGAATCGGTGATCTGGCTGGAACAAGACGGAAAGCCCGGCTATGAGCAGGCGCAGGCCATTGCACAGAAAAAGTTCGATGCTGTACAAAAACCGTTCACCTATTCATTTGGGGTCAGTTCAGACGCAATGGATTACCAGACCCTGTTGAGCTTGCTGCTCACCCTGCTGTGCGCGGTGATTGCGGCCCCGGTGTTTGCATCGGATGCACAGACCGGGGCGCAGGACATCCAACTGTGCACAAAAAACGGCGGTCTGCGGCTAGCAGCGGCAAAGCTAGCGGCGGCGTTTAGTATCACAGGGGCGGCGTATCTGCTCTGCGGCGTGGTGTGGATCCTGGTCACGAATGCTCTATTTGGCTGGGAAAGTACCCAAACTTCCGTGCAATGGCTGTTTTCTGTGACCAGCCTGCTGCCGTATACCGTTGGCCAGATGGAGTGGGTCATGCTGGTGGCAAACTTCCTGATCTTCTTTGCGGAGGTGGCCTTTGTGCTGATGGCATCCGTATGGGCCAAGAACAACCTGACCGCTTTGTCTGTGGCGCTGATCAGTGTGGTGGCACCGCTGATCGTTTATATGGTCGTGCCGGGCTCCTTTGGAGAATGGCTGTCCACCCTGCTTCCGGCAGGGGGCATTGGACTTTCCAATGCATTGCTGTATAAAATGATCAGCTTTGATTTTCTCTATGCAGGCGGGCATACCTTCTTTCAGGCAGATGTACTGCTGGCATCGGCACCGATCAAGATCGTTCTGCTCGTTGGATTTGCAGCATGGGGATATCTGCGAAAGACCAAGGTGGCTTAAAAGGAAACGCTACTGAAAAAAGTTCATCGGATGCATAGAAAACTGCATCGGATGAACTTTTATGTTCTAAGCTCCCTGCCATGAATCATGGTTGTTGATGTACATTTGCTGCGTGGTCTAACATTCTTTCCACAACTTTCTCGTATTATCTTTCAATAATAAGCACAAAGGCAGGTACACCATGTTTCCACAGTGTACCTGCCTTTTTCGTCTTTACGGGTTCGGTGTACCTACTACACCAATCCACCTATTCAATTCATACACCACACCGCTTTGTAAGGCTCCTTTTCGGGAAAACGTCCCAAAATTGGTGTAGTTGTGGTGTAGTACCGCAGATGATGGGTGAAATCGTTTTGAAATTCACTCGTATCTGCGTTTTATTTTTGTGATTTACTGCTCAATCGGCTTCATCGTGGGGAACAGCAGCACATCGCGGATGGAGGCGCTATCAGTAAGCAGCATCACCAGACGATCCACGCCGAAGCCCAGACCGCCCGTGGGGGGCAGACCATACTCCAGTGCGTTGATGTAGTCGTAGTCCACCTGTGCCTTGCACTCGGGCTCCAGTGCCTTGCGCTCGGCCACCTGACGCTCGAAGCGGCCCTTCTGGTCGATAGGATCGTTCAGCTCGCTGAAGGCGTTGCCGTACTCGGTGCAGTCGATGAAATACTCGAAGCGCTCGGTGAAGGCGGGGTCATCCGGCTTGCGCTTGGCCAGCGGGCTGATCTCCACAGGATAATCGTAGATGAAGGTGGGCTGGATCAGCTTGTCCTCCACAAAGGCGTCGAAGAACTCGGCCAGAATGGCACCCTTGGTGGGCACCTCGGGCAGCTCCACGTGGTGCTCCTTGGCGGCGGCGATGGCGTCCTCGTCAGACTTCCAGTCGTTGAAGTCCACGCCGGAATACTTCTTCACGGCTTCCACCATGGTCAGGCGCTCCCAGTGGCCCATATCGATCTGCTTGCCCTGATACGGAATGACCAGACTGCCGCAGATCTTGAGGGCAAGGCGCTTGTACAGCTCCTCCACCAGATCCATCATGCCATGGAAATCGGTAAAGGCCTGATACAGCTCAATGGAAGTAAACTCCGGGTTATGCTTGGGGTCCATGCCCTCGTTGCGGAAGATGCGGCCAACCTCGTACACACGATCCATACCGCCCACGATCAGGCGCTTGAGGTACAGCTCGGTCTCGATGCGCAGCACCATGTCCATGTTCAGGCTGTTGTGGTGGGTGTAGAAGGGGCGGGCAGAAGCGCCGATCTCGAACGGGGTCAGGATGGGGGTATCCACCTCCAAGAAGCCCTTCTCGTCCAGATAAGCGCGGATCTCCTTCAGGATCTGGCTGCGCTTGATGAAGGTGTCCTTCACCTCCGGGTTTGCGATCAGATCCACATAGCGCTGGCGGTAACGCATCTCGGTATCGGTCAGGCCGTGGAACTTTTCGGGCAGGGGGCGCAGGCTCTTGGCCAGTAGGGTCAGCTCAGTGGCGCGCACGCTCAGCTCGCCGGTCTTGGTGCGGAACACCTCGCCCTTCACGCCGATAATGTCGCCCACGTCCAGCTTTTTAAAGGCGGCGTAGGCATCGTCACCCAGCTCGTCGCGGCGGACGTAAAGCTGGATATCGCCCTTGTCATCGCGCAGGTGGGCAAAGCTTGCCTTGCCCATAACGCGCTTGGACATCATACGGCCTGCCAGTGCCACCAGCTTGCCGCTGTCGGTCTCGTTGGGCAGTTCCTTAAATTCTTCCTTCAGGTCGGCAGAATACGCGTCCTGCGGGAACTTGGTCAGGGTAAAGGGGTCGTTGCCAGCGGCCTGCAGGTCGGCCAGCTTCTGGCGGCGCACCTGTACCTGCTCGCTCTCGGACAGACCCGCAGCGGGGTTTCTCTTTTGCTCTTCCATGGTTACTCCTACTTAGTTTGCAGAATGGGTGATGGCCAGCACAGTGTACTCCACGGTCTGGCCGGTGGGCAGCAGCACTTCGACCTTTTCGCCCACAGCCTTGCCCATCAGGGCGTGGCCCACAGGGCTCTCATCGCTGATCTTGCCGTTGAAGGCGTCAGCTTCGGTGCGGCCCACGATATCGTATTCCTCGGCTTCGTCCTCGCCGGTCTCGCGGATGGTGACGTGGGTACCCACGGAGACGTTATCCACGCTCAGCTCGCTCTCATCGATCAGAACTGCGTTCTTGATGGTCTGCTCCAGCTCGGTGATGCGGTTCTCCACCAGACCCTGCGTATTCTTGGCTTCGTCGTACTCGCTGTTCTCAGACAGGTCGCCGTGGCTGCGGGCTTCTTTGATCTCTTCAGCCAGCTCCTTGCGGCGGACAGTTTTGAGGTATTCCAGCTCCTCCTGCATTGCCTTCAGACCGGCAGCGGACATCTTGATCTCTTGTGCCATTTGAGAATCTCTCCTTGTTATTAGCTGTATTTCTTTCGCGCAGCCACAAAGCCGCACAGGAATGCCATTTTGACTACACTATTATAATAGCAAGCCGGTGCCTTGTCAACAAAAAAGGCGGCAGTATGGCAGAAAAAAGCGGCGCTTGCCGTGTGCCTTTTCCATGCTGTCCCGGAAATCGTGCTCTCTCCCCTGCTTACATGAAAATGCGATCCCGGAAAGTCCGCAGACCTTCCGGGATCGCTCTGACATCTTTTTGCTCAGACCAGCTTGGGCACCTCTGCGCCCAGCAGCTCTGCCAGCCGGGCGTGACCCTTGCAGGTCAGGTGCATAAAGTCCACCTCGTTGAACTCGCACTCGGCGGCGTCCATAAAGTGCACGCCCTGCCGCTCGGCCACGATGCGCAGCTGCTCGGCAACGCCGCGGGATTTCTCCACGCAGCCTGCGCCCATGACGGCATCGTGGAAGCCGTCCTTGATGCAGGGCGGTGCCACCACCAGAATGTTGGGTGCCTTGCCGCCCCAGCAATCCACGCTCTTCGCCTTGAGCAGCAGCCGCTCCATGCCCGCGCCGATGCAGGCGGCGTTTGCGCCAAAGCGCTCCTTGACGTCATTCGTGCCCAGCATGATGATGAGCAGGTCGATGACCTCGTGGCTCTTGAGCAGGGCGTAAGCCACGCTCAGCGCATCCATGGACTCATGCAGCGGGTCCACGAACACGGTAGTGCGGCCGGAAAGTCCCTCCTCGGTGACCAGATACTCCTCGCCCAGCGCTTTTTGCAGACGGCAGGTCCAGCGCTCGTCCTCGTTGAAGCGGATGCCGTGGTCGGCGCAGTCGTTGGGGTCGGCGCAATAGCCGTGGGTGTTGGAATCACCCAGACAGAGAATATGCTTTTTCATAGCCAAATCACTCCTTTTCCATCGTCTGCCGGAAGTAGTACACCGCGCCCACCATCCCGGCGTCATTGTGCAGCTGCGCGGCACGAATTTCCAGCCCTTCGGCAAAGGCGGGCATGACGGATGCTTTCACCTTTTCAGCGATAGGCTCGATGAGCAGCTTCTGCTGGGCAGATACGCCGCCGCCGATCAAAATCAGCTGCGGGTTGAAGATATGCACCATGCCCGCCAGTCCCTGCGCGATCTCGTCCGTCCATGCGTCCAGCAGCGCCAGCACAGTCTCGCTGCCCGCCTCGGCGGCGGTAAAGATGGCGCGGCCGTCCTTCCATGCAGGGTCCTTTTCCTGCGCGGCGCGCACAAGGGCGGTGGTGGCAGCGTAGCGCTCCCAGCAGCCCTTTGCGCCGCAGGTGCAGTCCACGCCGTCCAGCGCGTGGGTGCGGTAGTGTCCCAGCTCGCCGCCCAGACCCCGCGCGCCTTCCAGCAGGCGGCCGCCGGTCAGGATGCCGCCGCCCACGCCGGTGCCCAGCGTCACGCCGATGACGTCCGTATAGCCCTGTGCACCGCCGACCCACACTTCGCCCAGCGTCATGCAGTTGGCGTCGTTGGCTACCGTGACCGGCAGGCCGAAGGTCTTTTCCAGCTCCGCCTTGATGGGTGCGCCAATGTAGTTGGGCAGATTGCCGCAGGTACCCGCCACGATGCCCTTGCGGCTGTCGATCTGCCCGGTGGCAGAAACGCCGATGCCCGCAAGGCTTTTCGCCGGGACGCTCTGCGCGGCAAGGAAGGCTTGTGCAGCTTTCAGCACCGTGGTCAGGATGGGGGTGCGGTAGCCGTCAAAACTTACGCTCTCCTCAGCTTTCGCCAGCACCGTGCCGGCTTCGTCCACGATGCCCAGCTTGACGGCAGTGCCGCCGATGTCGATACCAAGATAGTGTTTCATAGCAGGCACTCCCCTGTGTTATTTCTTTGCAGCGTTGATGGCACCGGTAAAGCGTGCGGTGATCTCTGCCGGGCGGGTAATGGCACCGCCCACCACCAGTGCAAAGGCACCGGCTTCCAGCGCCTTGACCGCCTGCTCCGGGTAGTGGATGTGACCCTCGGCAATGATCTTTGCCGGGCACTCTGCGGACAGCTTGCGGATGAAGTCAAAGTCGATATCGTCAATGCCGGTGGTCTCGGGGGTGTAACCGCGCATGGTGGTGCCCACAAAGTCGGCACCGGCTTCGGCGCAGAGCATGGCGTTTTCAAAGTTATCGCAGTCCGCCATCACCAGCTGTTCGGGGTACTTTGCCTTGATGGCGCGGATGAACTGCGCCGAGGTGGAACCGTCCGGGCGCAGCGCACCGGTGCCCTGCACGGCAAGGATATCCACCCCGCAGGCCACCAGCTCGTCCACTTCCTTCATGGTGACGGTGATGTACATGGGCGTGCCGGGGTAGTCCTTTTTGATGATGCCGATGACCGGCAGGTCCACCACCTGTTTGATTTGGGTAATGTCCCGCACGGTGTTGGCGCGGATGCCCACAGCGCCGCTCATGGCGGCAGCTTTCGCCATCAGGGGCATCACGCCGCCCTCCTTGGTGTACAGCGGCTCGTGCTCCAGCGCCTGACAGGACACGATAAGCCCACCCTTGATCTGTGCAAACAGCTTTTCCTTTTCCATGGTCTTACTCCTCCATTCTGATCTTGACAACTGCCTTGCGCACGCTGACGCAGCCGTGCTGTACAAGGCCGGGTTTATGCAGTTCCTCCGGGAAGAACAGTACAAATCGACCCTCGCCCAGTGCACCGGTCACTACGCTGGCACTGTCCTGAAAGCCGCAGTCCCCGGTAAACTCCCCGATCTCCGCGCCGGGCAGATTGGTGTAGCCCCAGCCCTCGCTGCCGGTAAGGTCTACTTGTAAATCAGCATAAAGCTTGTGGTACTCCGGGTGGTAGCCCGCATCCGGGTGCAAGGTGGCGTCCATCAGGTTGATGAACACCTTGTCCCCGTCCACCTCGGTGCGCCCCAGCGGCAGGGCGGCAAGGTCGTGGGTAAGCAGATAGTCAATGGCGGTATCCAAGTTGGGGTGCAGCCCCCTATACCGTCCCAGATGCTGCAGGGTATCGCAGATCATTTGCCTTTCCTCCAATAAAAGAAGCGCCCGTCTCCCCTCTGAAAAAGAGACGGAGAGGGGCGCTTTTATTTTGTTACAGCTTTGCGATGGCGGCTTCGATCATGGCCTGTGCTTCGGCCACAATAGCTTCATCCTCGGGGATCAGGCCGGGCATCGGGGCGCGCACGCTGCCCAGTTCCAACCCGTACATCCGGCGCAGGATCTCCTTTTGCACTGCGTACAGATTGCCGTGGGCAGAGCACATCTTGTAGATAATGCGGTTGGCTTCGTACTGGATGGCGCGGGCTTCGGCGATCTCGCCCTTTTCCAGATGGGCGTTCATGGCAAGATACAGCTCCGGCATCACGGCGTAGGTGCCGCCGATGCCGCCGTCTGCGCCGATGACGCGGCCGGAAACGAACTGCTCGTCCGGGCCGTTGAACACCACAAAGTTGCCCTCGCCGCGGGCGGCAATACCGGCATCCTTGAACATCTGGATGTCCTGCGTGGGCATGGAGCTGTTTTTCACAGCCACCACGTTGGGGTTCTTCAGCATCTCGTTCAGCAGGCTCATGGTCAGCGCCGTGCCTGCCAGCTGCGGAATATTGTAGATGACGAACTCAGTGTTCGGGGCGGCTGCGGACATATCGTTCCAGTACTTGGCAATGGCGTACTCCGGCAGATGGAAGTAGATGGGCGGGATGGAGGCGATGGCGTCCACACCCACGCTCTCGGCGTGGCGTGCCAGCTCCATGCTGTCGGCGGTGTTGTTGCAGCCAACGTGGGCAATGACGGTCAGCTTGCCCTTGGCCTCGCTCATCACGGCTTCCAGCACTGTCTTGCGCTCATCGACGTGCTGGTAGATGCACTCGCCGGAGGAGCCGCCCACATACACGCCCTTGACGCCCTTGGCGATCAGGTGGCGGGTCAGCGCCTTGACGCCCTCCACCGAAATGTTGCCCTCTGCGTCATAGCAGGCGTAAAAGGCAGGGATGACACCCTGATATTTTTTGATATCTTTCATGTTTCAAGCCCTTCTTTAATTATAATTGTAAGTTGTATCAAGCTCGTACGCTTTTCAGTTCGGGCAACGGCATCAGCGCCCTCTTGCGGTGCCCTGCATCCGCTTCGACCCTTGGGCGGGTCTCGCGTCTTGCAGACCGCTGCGCCAAAAATTTCTCCCTGTTTCGGCCGCAGGCCGCGGTCGAAATTTTAGCCTTTAACCGCACCCATTGCGATGCCCTTGGTGAAATACTTCTGGAAGATGAGGAAGATGATGATGATCGGCACTGCGGCCAGTGCGGCACCGGCCATGATCAGGCCGAAGTCGGTGCTGTTTTCTGCCTGCAGCTTTGCAATGCCCAGCGAGATGGTCAGGTTGCTGGTGCTGGACAGCATGATCAACTGCATGAAATAGTCGTTCCAGCTGTTGATGAAGGTAAAGATGGCCAGTGCGCCGATACCGGGTTTGACCATGGGCAGCACGATCTTGACAAAGGTGCGCGCCTCGCTGGCACCGTCGATGCGGGCAGCTTCCAGCATTTCGGTGGGGATGCCCTCACTGAACTGCTTCATCAGGAACACGCCGAACGGCCAGCCCACGATGGGGAAGATGACCGCCCAGATGGTGTTGTACAGGTTCAGTGCGCTCATCTCGCGCAGCAGGGGGATCAGGATGACCTGCTTGGGCAGTGCCATGGCGCAGACAATGAGGGTGAACAGCAGCTTGCGGCCCACAAAGCGCTTTTTTGCCAGCGCATAACCGGCCATGGCGGCGGTCAGGCAGGTAAGGATCATGGACATGACTGCCATGAACACGGTGTTGATCATCCAGCGGATGGCAGCGGGTGCCATGGGACCCACCGAGAAGTAGACAGGCTCGCCGTCGGCGCTGAACTTGGAGCCGAAGGGCACAGCCAGCTGCCACAGCGGGGCACGCTTCCCGGCAAACAGTTTCTGGTAGTTGGTCAGCACCCACTGGCTGGGCCACCACTCGGGGGTGGTGGCGTTGATGGCGGCACCGGTCTTGAAGGAGCCGGTGATGATCCAGTACAGCGGGAAGGCGAACAGCACCGCCATAATGCTGATGAGGATGATCGCTAGAATGGTATAGGCGCTCATCTTTTTCAGTTTACTGGGATGGCGCTTCAACGGTTTTTGCTTTTTTGCAGCAGTTGCACGCATTGTTCCGCACCTCCTTAATTATCCTTGTTGCCCAGCTTGAACTGGACGGCAGACAGAATGGCGATGATCACCGCCAGCACCACGCCCATGGCGTTGCCGTAGCCGTACTTGTACTGCTTGAAGGCGGTGTAGTAGATGTAGTACATAATGGTATCGGTCTTGTGGTTGGGGCCGCCGGAGGTCAGCAGCTGGATCAGTGCAAAGCACTGGAAGGAGTTGATGGTGGTGATGACCAGAATGTACAGAGTGGTGGGCATAATGGCGGGCCACTTGATCTTCCAGAAGCACTGGAAGTCGGTCGCGCCGTCCACCTCGGCAGCCTCCACGATGGACTGATCCACGTTGCCCAGTGCCGAAACGTACAGCACGATGGGCTGACCTACGGAGGTGGTGAGTAAGATCAGGATGATACAGCCCAGTGCAAACCGCTCGTCACCCAGCCAGTTGATGTTCTTGTCCAGAATGCCAAGGCTCTTGCCCAGATAGTTGAAGATGCCGTAGTAGTTATTGTACATCCACTTCCACACCACGGTAACGGCAACCGAGCCGGTGACCACGGGCAGGTAGAACACGCAGCGGAAAAGGCTTGTCGCCCACTCCGGCAGGTCCACGATGGCGGAGGACACCCACAGCGAGAAGATGCAGGTGATGGGCACCGACACGATGACGATGACGAAGGTGTTCTTTAATGCACCAAGGAAGATGGGGTCGGCAAACAGGGTCTTGTAGTTTGCCAGACCCACAAAGATATCCGCGCGGTTCATGGTGGAGTCAAAGAAACTGGTCACCACGCAGAGGATCATGGGGTAGATGACGAAGCCCAGAAAGAAGATCAGGCTGGGCAGCAGGAAGCAGTAGGAGGCGAAGGTTTCGCGCCGTACCAGCGCACTGCTGCGTTTGGGCTCTTTCATTGCCGTCTTTGCAGCCAAGAGGATCACCAGACCTTTCATTTGAGAGTGTTTTTCCGTAAAAAGACCCCTCCCTCACCCGGAGGAAGGGGCCTTGCGGTTCAGCTGTGATGCAGTTCAGAGAAACTGGCGCTTATGCCTCGGCAGCAGCGGCTGCGTTTGCGTTGTCCACAAAGGTCTTGACGGCAGTCTCGACGGCTTCGCCGGAGCCCACGCGCTGCAGCATATTCCACCACTCGGTGCGGGCAGTGGTCCAGCCCGGGGTGATCTGGTAGTAGTCGCCCAGATAGCCCATGAACTTGCTGTACTCGCTCATGACCTCGTTGCCGGCGTAGATATCGCCCACGCTGGTGCGGACGGGGAAGTAGGTGGAAGCCAGCACGCTGTCCTTGACCTGAGAGGGGTCGGCAGCAATAAAGTCGATGAAGGTCTTTGCAGCCTTGATCTTGGCCTCGTCGCCGTTATCAAAGATGCCGAAGCCCCAGATGCCGCCGCACAGCTTCGGGTCGCCGCTTGCGGTGGGGAATGCCATGGGGAAGATCTCGTCGCCGCTGATGGTCTGGCCTGCGGCAGCGGTGTCAGCGTTCAGCTGCTGTGCAATGTTCCAGCAGAAAGCCATCTGCAGGGTGCCGTTGCGGAACAGGGTGATCTCCTCGCCGCCGTTGATGGAGGGATCAAAGTTGACGCCCTTTGCATCGTACAGAGCCTGAATGGCCTTGATGTTCTCGGCAGAGTCGGCGGTGTACTTGGTATGGGCTGCATCGGTAAAGGTGCCGCCGTACATATTATTGATGATGGCGCGGGTGCCCTGATCGCCGCCCTGACCGCTGCAGTAGATGGCTGCCACGTTCTCGTAGCCGCCCTTGTACAGTGCGTCCACGGTCTTGAGGAAGCCGTCGGTGCTCCAGGTGTGCTTGTCGGTGTCGATGTACTGGTCAGCGCCCACTTCCTTGACCTTGGTCATGTTCACGGCCATGCAGTGTGCGGTCATGCACAGGGGGTACTCGTAGTAGTCGCCCTTTTCATTGTGGCAGGCAGACTCCACAGAAGCGTAGATGTCCTTCTTGGCGTCATCGGTCCACAGATCGTTCAGCGGAGCCATAACGCCCTTGGCTCCCCAGTTTGCCACCAGACGCTCGGGGCCTTCCATGACCAGATCGGGTGCGCTGCCGCCCTCGATGGCGGTGTTCACCTGATCGTCGCCGTTGGTGTAGTCCAGATACTCCACGGTCACCTTGATGTCGGGGTACTTTGCGTTGAAGCTGGAGATCAGGTTCTGGACGGTATCGTCATTGCCCCAGCCGCCGATGGGGTATGTCCACAGCTTGATGCTTGCGCCGGTGCTGGCTGCACTAGCGGCAGCAGAGGAAGCGGTGGAGGAAGCAGCAGTGCTGCTGGAGGCGGAACCGCCGCAGGCGGCCAGTGCACCGGCAGCGCCCAGAATACCGGCAGCCTTCAGGAACGAACGGCGGGAAATGCAATTTTTCATGGTAGATTCTCCTTGTTCATCTTCTTCGATCCGCGGTGGATCGTGCTCCGTTTTGCTCGTAGCGGCTGCTCGTGTCCGCAGCCGTTGTTTGTAGCCTAATTATAGAAAATTATTTTCATTTTGTCCATTCATTCTTTTCATAAATTTTCATTTTTAAACCCAGCAGCCTGCACAAAATTGTGGGATATCAGAAAAAACACAATAATTTGCACACTTCACTTGTCAAAATAGTTACAAAACGGTGCACTTCCCGCTGTTATATTGAAAACAACTTTCAGAGCCCAAATTGTAAAAATGAAAATCATTTTCACAATTTGAAGCGTTTTTTCTGCCAAAACTGTGCCCTCTGCACAGAAGCGGCGGGTAAAATGTGGTCATTACGCCTCTTGCACAGCGGCGCAGTTTCTCTTATACTTTTATATAGGAAGGTAATCACCAAAACGGCACCGGTGCACCGCCGGCAACCGAGTGAGGAGAAGGAAGAATGTCTACTAATTTTTGGGAGCTGCTGCAGCAGCATCAGGGCGATCTGACAAGATCCGGCCGCACGGTGGCGGACTATCTGGTGCAGCACGCCGCGGAGGCACAGTATCTGTCCATATCGTCGCTGGCCAGAGAGTGTCAGGTGGCTGAGGCCACGGTGTTCCGGTTCTGCCGGGCGCTGGGCTTTGAGGGCTACCATGAAATGCGCATTGCGCTGGCACAGGCCAACGCCACCGGCGTGCTGGTGAACCAGCAGGAGCCCGCCCCGGACGCCGACACCGCCACTTTGTGCGAGCACGCTTCGGCGCTGTTCATGACCGCCATCAACGGCACCCAGAACGCCCTTTCGCCGCAGGCGGTGGAGCAGGCCGTGGCGCTGCTGCACAGTGCCCGGCAGGTGTTCTGCATGGGACAGGGCGGCAGCATGGCAGCCGCCAACGAGATCTGCGCCCGGTTTGCCTGCATCACCAACAAGTTCCGCGCCGTTGCCGACAGCCATATGCAGGTAATGGCTGCCAGCCTGATGACCGAGCAGGACGTGGTGCTGTTCGTCTCCTACTCCGGCGCTACCCGCGACCTGATGGAGACCCTGCGCACCGCCAAGGCCAACGGGGCAAAGGTCATCCTGATCACCCACTACGAGGACTCCCCCGGCGCAAAGCTGGCAGACCTTGTGCTGCTGTGCGGCGCACAGGAAAGCCCGCTGGACTCCGGCAGCATCCCCATCAAGGTGGCAGTGCTGTATGTGGCCGAGGTGCTGGTGCTGCGGTACATTCTGGACGACAAGCCCGGCAGCACCGAAGCGCAGGAGCGCACCACCGAAGCGCTGGCTGTAAAGTTGCTCTGAGCGGTTGTCTCCGGCAAAACGTGCAAGCAAAAAAGGTGAAGTGACCAAAAGATCACTTCACCTTTTTGTTTTGTCAGCTCGGCAGCGGGGCGTCCGTGTCCCCGCCGGGGTCTACACCAAAGGCGTCATCCAGTTCCTCCGGCAGCGGGTCGGGGGCTGCATCAAAGGCGGCGTCCGGGTCTACGCCAAACAACTCGTCCAGCTCTGCCGGCGGGGCATCGGGGTCAAAGGGTTCTGCAGGCTCGACCGGGTCAGAGTCCACTATAGGGCGTTGGGCGGCGGTCTTTTTCCACTGGGCGTAAAGCTCTACCGTGTCGCCATCCCGCCAGTCGGTCACGGGCACGCCGTTTACCCAGTACCATGTACCTGTGCCGTCCTCTTCCGTGTTCCAGCCCGCAAAAGCATAGCCCGCCCGCTTGAACATACAAGGGTGCACCGTTACGTCCGCAGCGCTGCGGCTTCGGACGCGTCGGTGCTGCCGTTGGCCGTGGCAGCGGACTTGCCGCCCCGCGCCGTGCCGGGCACCGCGCTGCGCGGCGCAGCCCATGGCAAGGCAGCACAGCATGAGCTGTGTTCACCTTTGATGTGAATCAGGTGAAAAAGCAGACAGGCCGCATCCCTTGACTTCCGCCTTTAGGGGGAGTATACTCCGTGGCAGTGAAATATTCGGCTATGACGAGAAAGAGTACCCGGAAAGAATGCTGCAGAGAGCTGCCGGCTGGTGCAAGGCAGTGCAGGGCGTCCGTGGGAAGATCCTCTCCGAGCTTTCCTGCTGAATGGGCGGTGTATACGCCCCAGTAAGCGGGAACGGCAGGCTTCCGTTATCACGAGCCGCGCATTGTTGGATGCGCACTGAGGGGCCGGGCTTTGCACCGGCAATAAGAGTGGTACCGCAGAGGAGTTTATACGCCTTTGTCTCTTACGAACCGTAAGGGACAAAGGCGTTTTTGTTTGCGGGAAAGCCATTTCCCGGATGTTTCATTGCCTTTACATCCGCAAAAATAAGTGTTCAGGAAAAAGGAGTATCATCATGAAAACATTGGAAAAAGTAAGCGATTTTGTGGGCAAGTACATGGCCGTCATCGTCATTGTGGTGGCGGCGCTGGCGCTGCTGTTCCCCGCCACCTTCAGCGTGGTAAAGACCGCGTGGGTCAACACCCTGCTGGGCATCGTCATGTTCGGCATGGGTCTTACCCTGAAGCCGGAGGATTTCAAGGTTGTATTCAGCCGCCCGAAGGACGTGATCATCGGCTGCATTGCACAGTTCACCCTGATGCCCTTCCTTGCATGGGCGCTGACGCAGCTGTTCCACCTGCCCACCGAGCTGGCCATCGGCGTCATTCTGGTGGGCACCTGCCCCGGCGGCACTTCCTCTAACGTGATGACCTACCTTTCCAAGGGCGACGTTGCACTGTCCGTTGGCATGACTGCCGTTTCCACCGTGCTGGCACCCTTCCTCACCCCGCTGCTCACCCTGCTGTATGCCGGCCAGCGCGTGGATGTGAACCCTGTAAATATGTTCCTGTCCATCGTCAAGGTGGTGCTGGTGCCCATCGCACTGGGCTTTGTGGTCAACCACTTCTTCCATGCCTTCACCCAGAACGCCGTCCGCGTGCTGCCGCTGATCTCCACCACCGCCATCGTGCTGATCATCTGCGCCGTTGTGTCTGCCAACTCCGCTAAGATCATGACCAGCGGCCTGCTGATCCTTGCCGTGGTCATCCTGCACAACCTGCTGGGCTACCTCACCGGTTTTGGCGTGGGCAAGCTGCTGAAGCTGGATTCCACCAAGTGCCGCGCGATCTCCATCGAGGTGGGTATGCAGAACTCCGGTCTTGCCACCTCTCTGGCTGCCGCCCACTTTGCACAGTATCCGCTGGCAACCATCCCCGGCGCTGTGTTCTCGGTGTGGCATAACATTTCCGGCGCTGTCCTTGCCAACTTCTTTGCCCGCACCGCAGAGAAGAAAGACTGATCCTTCCTACATATAATATAAGGGGCTGCTGCACAAGGTTTCTTCCCTGTGCAGCAGCCCCTGCTTTGTTTATAATATGTGTCGTGCGCGATGCCCTGCCTTTGCCTGTTTGCCGCTCTGTTGCGCAGGCAAACCCTCCGATAAACAAAAAACGCACCCGAACCCTCTCGGGTTCGAGTACGAACTGTTTGGTGGAGAATTAGGGACTCGAACCCCAGACCCCCTGCGTGTGATGCAGGTGCTCTAACCAGCTGAGCTAATCCTCCATATTCGCTTGTGTTGTGCGTTCCGAACTGGAACGTGATTATTATAGCACGGCCTTTGCCGAAATGCAAGCCCTAATTTGAAAAACTTTTACTTTTTTCGAAACCTTTTTTCTGGCTGCAAAAATGCCATGCCGTGCTCCGGTCGTGCAGCATTGCCGCCGGGCAGCAGCTGCTGCTGCGCCCTGCACAAAAAAATGTGCGGCAGGCTGTTGCTCTTTGCCTGCAAATCGTGTATACTTGGGGGGCAGAAAGCTGCATAAGAGAAATCGAGGGATGAATATGCTGACACTTCGCGGGATCATCACGCTGGTAATATTGGCTGTGCTGTTTGCGCTGGCTGTGGTCTGGATCTCCAGACAGGGCGGCTGGAAGGGCGAGGGCTGCAACGGCAACTGCGCCTCCTGCCACAGCCATTGCGAGGACCCGGACGCCAAAAAGAAATAACCAAAACAGGGCTGCTGCACGAAACACGGTGCAGCAGCCCTGTTTTATGGGAAGGTTTCCTTTTATTATAAGTTTGTGCCCCAGAAACGCCCGTGAGCGTTTCCGGGGCACTTTTCACTGTTATTTCCGTTCAGAACGCGCCGCGCTGGGCGGCGTAGACGGCGATAGTGCTCAAAAGATCCTGCAGCGCCTTCTGGTAGGTGGTGCGGCCGATGTGCAGCTGCTCTAAGATCTCGTCCTCCGGTCGCCGCTCAAAAAAGCGCATCCGCAGCAGATCTGCCCGCATGGGGTCGTGCGCTTGATAGTAGTCGATGCCCTCATCAATGGCACTTTGCCAGCGGCGGTTTTCCGGCGTGCGCGCCCAGTGACGCTCGCCGTACCTGCGCAGAGCGTTCCGGGTCAGATTTCGTTGTTCCTGCGTCACTGGCGCTTCCCCCTTTTGGGCAGTTCCAGCGCTGCACTGCGCGAGAACCGGTTCTCGGCATCGAAAAAACAGGCGTCCCGCTCGGCCATCGTCAGCCCCAGCATGGTGGAAAGCCGCTCGGCTTCGTCCAGTTTGAACTGAGTCTCACCCAGCAGCTTGTGCCGCAGGGTGTTGCTGCTGATGTGCAGCACACTGGCCACATACTGCAGCTTGTAGCCGCTGTCTTGGATGTAGGTGTAGATCAGGTTTGTGTTTGCCATGGCTTCGCTCCTTTTTTGTAGTTCACCGCATTTGCAACAATCATTGGTTGTATTATACCCCGTTGTTGATTTTTTGTCAACCTAAAATTCCCAAAACGCGCGGGAATTGTTGATTTTCAGGAAATTTTCTGCTATACTCAGCCCAGAACATTCTATCGCACATTACAACGCATTGTTTTTAGGAGAACTGCCATGTCCGATCTATCTACCCGTGTCCGTCTGCGCCGGGAGCAGCTGGGTCTTTCGCAGGAGGAGCTTGCCCGGCGCATGGGCTACCGCTCCCGTTCCTCTATCACCAAGCTGGAAAAAGGCATCAACGACCTGCCCCAGTCCAAGGTAGAGAAACTGGCGCAGGCGCTGGAGACCACCCCCGCCGCCCTGCTGGGGCTGGGCGCGCCCTGCGCCTGTCCCCCGGGCTTTGAGCCGCTGCCCACCATGGTGCAGGTGCCGCTGATCGGCTCCATCGCCTGCGGCACCCCCATCACCGCCGAGCAGAACATCGAGTGCTATATCGGGGTGCCCGCCGCGTGGCACGCGGATTTCGCCCTGACCTGCCACGGCGACAGTATGTCTCCCACGATATGCAACGGAGACATCGTATGCATCCGCTGCCAGCCCGAGGTGGAGCAGGGCGAGATCGCCGCCGTGCGGGTGGGCGAGGAAGCCACCCTCAAGCACTTCCACCGGCAGGGCGATGCCGTGATGCTGCTGGCCGATAACGCTGCCGTCTGCCCGCCCATGTTCTACGCCGGAGAGCAGCTTTCGGAGCTGCACATCGAGGGCAAGGCCGTGGGGCTTTGCCGCGGCCTATAAGATAAGGAGAGAAAGGAGCAGCCTGTGTTCGGCAAAAAGAAAATGTCCCCCTCCTACGACCCCACCGCCCAGAAGCCGGTGCTGCGGTGCAGCATCTGCACCGGGGAGCAGGTGGCCGGGTTTCAGGATCTGCACACCGGCCATTTTACTGAGGTGCAGCTGATCCGCAGCCCGCAGGAATTGCAGGCCTTCCGCAGCCGGTACGGCATCCCCGCCGACTGTCCCATTGAAAAGATCTATTGAGCAAGGAGTTCATCATGCAGCAGGCACCTGAAGCCATGACCCTGAAGGTCATTGCCCATATCCACACCGCCTTTCCCACCAAGTTCGGCATCCCGCGCCAGAGCGGGCTGGTAGAAGAGCTGCGGGGCGAGATCATCTTTACCCCGGAATACCGCAACCCCGATGCCCTGCGCGGGTTAGAGGATTTCAGCCACATCTGGCTGGTGTGGCAGTTTTCCGGCGCAGTGCGGGAAAGCTGGTCTCCTACCGTGCGCCCGCCGCGCCTTGGCGGCAACACCCGGGTGGGTGTGTTCGCCACCCGGTCGCCCTTCCGGCCGAATCCGTTGGGACTTTCCAGCGTTAAGCTGGAAGCCATTGAGCAGCGCCCGGATGTGGGACCGGTGCTCATCGTGCGCGGTGCCGACCTGATGGACGGCACTCCCATCTACGATATCAAGCCCTACATCCCCTACGCGGACTGTCACCCGGACGCCGCCGAGGGCTTTACCGGGCAGACCCGCACCCACCATCTGGAAGTGTCCTGCCCTGAAGCGCTGTGGCAGACCGTACCGGAAGCCGACCGCGCCGCTTTGCAGGGCGTGCTTGCCAGTGACCCCCGCCCCTCCTACCAGCACGACCCGCAGCGGGTGTACGGCATGGAGTTTGCCGGGCTGGAGGTGCATTTTACCGTGGACGGTGATCAGCTCACCGTTCGGGACATCACCCTGTTATAAAAGGAGCCGTTCATGGAACTGCGGACTGTCAACACCTTTCTGCACATCGCCGAGCTGCACAGCTTTTCCCGCACTGCGCGGCAGCTGGGCTACTCGCAGTCGGCGGTGTCCTCCCAAATTGCACAGCTGGAAGCCGAACTGGGCACCCCGCTGTTTGACCGCGTGGGCAAAACGGTACGTCTGACCGATGCCGGCCAGACCTTTTTACGCTACGCCCGCACCCTGCTGGAAACTGCCCAGCAGGCGCAGGCCGCCTTGCAGCCCGCCCAGCAGGTGCGGGGCAGCCTGCGCATTGCGCTGGCGGATTCCGTATGCAGCACCTTTTTGCCGGGGCTATTGCAGCGCTACCACGCCCGCTGCCCGCAGGTGGAACTGGTGCTGCATACCGCTTCCACGGACGAGATGCTGCAATTGCTGAGCACCAATCAGGTAGACCTTGTCTACACGCTGGACCAGCCCCTTTTGCAGCCTGCGCTGGTGCTGGCGGCAGACGTACCGGAGCCGGTGTGCTTCATTGCGCCGCCGCAGCATCCGCTGGCGCAGGAAAACACCATCCCGCTGGACCTTCTGCCCCGGCAGGAATTCCTGCTTACCGAGCGGGGCATGAGCTACCGGGACGCGCTGGACCAGTGCATGGCGGCGCACGGTCTTGCCATCCACCCCTATCTGGAGCTGGGCAGCGCCGCACTGCTGTGCCAGATGGTGGAGCAAGGCATGGGGCTTTCCTTTTTGCCGGAGTATATCGTGCGCAGCGCACTGGCCGAGGGGCGTCTGGCGCGGCTGAACGTGCCGGACTGCACCGTCATGATGCACCGGCAGCTGTTCTACCACCGGGATAAATGGGTGACCCCGCAGATGAACGTGTTCATCGAGCTGGTGCAGCAGCAATAACGGCGCATTACACAAAAAACACCGTCGTGCCCGCAGGCACGACGGTGTTTTTTGCTTGACATTATTTGCCGGCAGCCGTTGCTGCCTGCTCCTTTTCCATCCATTCCCGCACACGGTCGGGACGGTTGGTGATGTAGGCATCGGCGCTGGTGCGCAGCAGACTGCGGACGGTATCTTCCATATCCACCGTCCACAGAGACACCTTGATGCCCATCTCGTGCAGTTCGTCAATGAAACCGGCGTTTTTGTAGGCGGTGTGGTACTCGCAGCTGACCCACTCCGGCACAAAGTCCAGACTGCGGATATAGGCGGGCAGATCCCGCTGCGCCATCAAGTTCTTGTAGATCTCGTTCAGGCTCTCGCCGGGAAAGCTTGCCCGCAGCATACTCACCTTGTCGCTCATCCAGCGGGTCATCCAGCTGCAGTTTTCCTCGTCTGCTGCGCTCTCCGGCAGGGCGGTATCCATGGCTTCCATTTCGTCCATGCCGTTGGTCAGCCCCAGATCCTTCCAGATGATGGGCGGCGGCAGCAGCAGGCTTTCCAGCTCGCCGTATACCAGCGCGCCTACCCGCAGTTCCGGCAGCAGCTGCTTTGCCTGCCGCAGCAGCGCGTGGTTGAAGGAGACAAGGATCACCTGCTCCACCATCTCGGTCTGCTGCAGTACCTCCAGCACCCGGGGCACAAAGTCCGGGTCGTTGTCCATGGTGGATTTCAGCTCCAGATGCACGGTGCACCCCGGCATCTGCCTGCACAGCTCCATGGCCTCCTGCAGGGTAGCGATCTTCTCGTCCTTGAACAATACGTCCTTCCAGCTGCCGAAATCCAGCGTCTTTAGATCGCCCATGGTCATATCGTAGATCTTACCGGAAATATCCGTGTGCAGATCGATCATATAGTCATGGTGGATCACAAGCCCGGCATCGCTGGTCTGCTGTACGTCCATCTCCACACCGTCCGCGCCCAGCTCCATGGCTTTTTTAAAGGCGATCAGGGTATTTTCCGGTGCAAGGTAGGAAGCACCGCGGTGTGCAATGATTTGTGGTGTCATAAATTTTCTCCGTTATCGGTTCGTCCTCACACATGGATGCCCCGGCGCTGCTGTTCCGCAAACAGTGCCGGGGCGTTGGCTCAAGCCAAGTCCTCGCCGTCCGAAGCAATGACCTTTTTGTACCAGTAAAAACTGTCCTTCCGGCTGCGGGCAAGGGTGCCGTTGCCGGCGTTGTCCTTGTCCACATAGATAAAGCCGTACCGCTTTTTCATCTCGCCGGTGGAAGCGCTTACAAGGTCGATGGGACCCCATGTGGTGTAGCCCATCAGGGGCAGACCGTCCTCGTTGACGGCCTTTTCCATCTCCTCGATGTGCGCCCGCAAGTAATCGATGCGGTAGCTGTCGTGGATGGAGCCGTCCGGTTCTACGGTATCCACCGCACCCAGACCGTTCTCCACGATGAACATGGGCTTTTCGTACCGGTCGTAGATGGTGTTCAACGTCACCCGCAGACCCACCGGGTCGATGGCCCAGCCCCACTCGCTGGCTTTCAGGTAGGGGTTCTTCACCGATGCCGACACGGCGTTGCCTTCCGCATTTTCTGCCGCCATCAGTTCTTTATCCACCGTGATGCAGCGGCTGGAATAGTAGCTGAAGGACACAAAATCCACCGTGCCCTCCCGCAGCGTGCGGTCGTCCTCCGGCTGGGTGCGCAGCTGCACCCCGGCACGCTCCATCCGCTTTTTAGCCCACACGGGGTAAGCGCCGCGCACCTGCACATCGGTAAAGAAGTAGTTGTCCCGATCGGCTTCCTGCGCCGCCCGCACATCCTCCGGGGCGCAGGTGCGGGGGTAGAACTGTCCCGCTGCCAGCATACAGCCCACCATGGCGTCCGGCATTTTTTCGTGCGCCAGCTTTACCGCCTTTGCGCTGGCTACCAGCTCGTGATGGGCAGCCTGATACTTGACCTGCTCCACGTTCTCGCCGGGATAGAACACCAGCCCTGCGCCGGTAAAGGAGAGGTGCAGCAGCATATTGATCTCGTTGAAGGTGAGCCAGTACTTCACCTTGCCCTTGAAACGGTCGAACAGCACCTCGCAGTAGTGGACGTAGGCGTCCACCATGCGGCGGTCTTTCCAGCCGCCGTATTTTTTGATCAGCGCAATAGGGGTGTCAAAGTGGCAGATGGTGACCAGCGGCTCGATGCCGTACTTATGGCACTCGTCAAAAATGCTGTCGTAGAAGGCCAGCCCCGCCTCGTTGGGCTGGGCGTCATCGCCGTTGGGCAGGATGCGCGTCCATGCAATGGACAGCCGGAAGCACTTGAAGCCCATCTCTGCAAACAGGGCGATATCCTCTTTATAATGGTGATACAGGTCAATGGCTTCGTGGCTGGGGTAGAAATGCGCATCGTCACAATCCAGCATCTCCATATAGCCCGTTGCCACCGGGAAACGATCCGGGCCGAAGGGGGTCACATCCACCGTGGCAAGACCCTTGCCGTCTGCCTGCCATGCACCCTCGCACTGGTTGGCGGCGGTAGCGCCGCCCCACAAAAAGTCCTTGGGGAATTTGCCCATACTCTTTACCTCCTCATCTGCTGTCGTGCCCCCTTGCAGGGGCACACATTCTCTTATACTCTTATGATACCGCAACCGGCGGCGCTTGTCCATGACTGCATTTTGCAAAGGTGCGTGTATTTGGGGATAAAGTACGACTTTTATCGTCAAAACGCCGAAATTTCCTGCTGTTTTTTGCGCACTTTTCACGATAAAAACACAAAACTTGCCCGTTTTTCTTTTATTCTGTTCCTTTTAAACCGCGCGGCAGTATGGTAGAATAGTAGGGTAAGAACTGCGCTGCGCTGCTGCGCTGCCGAGAACATGGAAAAATGGAGTGTTTGATTATGACTGAGTTCAAACCCATCAAAGAAGGCAAGGTCCGCGAGATCTACGACAATGGCGACAGCCTGATCATGGTTGCCACCGACCGCATTTCTGCGTTTGACGTCATCCTGAAAAACAAGGTCACCAAAAAGGGTACCGTGCTCACCCAGATGAGCAAGTTCTGGTTCGATTATACCCGCGATCTGCTGCCCAACCATATGCTGAGCGTGGATGTGCAGGATATGCCGGAGTTCTTCCGTCAGCCCCAGTTCACCGGCAACAGCATGATGTGCCGCAAACTGACCATGCTGCCCATCGAGTGCATCGTGCGCGGCTACATCACCGGCAGCGGCTGGGCCAGCTACCAAAAGACCGGCAAGGTGTGCGGCATCCAGCTGCCCGAGGGTCTCGAGGAGTCCGATAAGCTGCCCGAGCCCATCTACACCCCCTCCACCAAGGCAGAGATCGGTGACCACGACGAGAACATCTCCTACGAGCAGAGCATCGACGTGCTGGAAAAGCAGTTCCCCGGCCACGGTCTGGAGTACGCTACCAAGCTGCGCGACTACACCATCGCTCTGTACAAAAAGTGCGCCGAGTACGCACTTTCCCGCGGCATCATCATTGCCGACACCAAGTTCGAGTTTGGTCTGGACGAGGACGGCAACGTGGTGCTGGGCGACGAGATGCTGACCCCGGACTCCTCCCGCTTCTGGCCGCTGGAGGGCTACGAGCCGGGTCACAGCCAGCCCTCCTTCGACAAGCAGTTTGTCCGCGACTGGCTGAAGGCCAACCCCGACAGCAACTACGACCTGCCGCAGGATGTCATTGACAAGACCATTGCCAAGTATCTGGAAGCCTATGAGCTGCTGACCGGCAAGAAGCTGTAAGCGCTTTGTAAATCAAACGCTCCCGTTCATCGCCACAGGGGATGAACGGGAGCGTTTTCTGTTTTTATTCTGCTGCTTCGGTCAGCACAAAGGTCAGCTCTGCGGTGACGGCGCACTTGCCGTCCACCCATGCCGAAGCCTTGCCTACGCCCACAGCGCCGTGCTGCTGCACCAGTTCACAGTGCAGAGTGAGCACATCCCCGGGGGCGACCTGCCTGCGGAAGCGGGCACTCTTGATGCCGCCGAACAGCGCCAGCTTGCCCTTGTTTTCCGGCAGGCTCAGCGCTGCCACAGCGCCGGTCTGTGCCAGCGCTTCCAGCAGCAGTACGCCGGGCATGACCGGCTGCACCGGGAAGTGGCCGTTGAAGAATTCCTCGTTGCGGGTGACGCACTTGCGGCCGATGGCCCACTGCCCCGGCTCGTAGTCCAGAATGCGGTCCACGAGGGCAAAGGGGTAGCGGTGGGGCAGGATCTCCGCGATCTGCACGCTGCTCAGGGTGTTGGCGTTTTCACGCACGGTACGGGGTTCTGCCACGGGTCAGCCCTCCCATCTGCGCAGGGCGATGCAGGCGTTGTGACCGCCAAAGCCCAAACTGTTGCTCAGTGCGTACTGCATCTCCTGCTGCCGCCCGGTGTTGGGCACATAGTCCAGATCACACTCCGGGTCGGGCTGGGCGTAGTGGATGGTGGGCGGAGCGAACTGATCCCGCAGCGCCAGCGCGGTGAACACGGCCTCGATGCCGCCCGCGCCGCCCAGCAGATGGCCGGTCATGCTCTTGGTGCTGACCACGGTCATCTCCTTTGCGTGTGCGCCGAACACGGCGTGAATGGCGGCAGTCTCGCAGGCATCGTTCATGTGGGTGCCGGTGCCGTGGGCGTTGATATGGTCCACCTGCTCCGGTGCGATGTCCGCATCTGCCAAGGTCAGCTTCATGCAGTCGATAGCGCCCACGCCGCCGGGAGCCGGTGCGGTAAAGTGGTAGGCATCGCAGTTGGCGCCGTAGCCCACCACCTCGGCGTAGATCTGTGCGCCGCGCGCTCTTGCGTGCTCCAGTTCCTCCAGCACCAGCACACCGCTGCCCTCGCCCATGACAAAGCCGCCGCGGCGGGCATCAAAGGGCAGGCTGGCAGCGTCCGGGTCGGTGGCGGTGGAGAGCGCCTTCATGCTGGTAAAGCCGCCGATGCCCAAGGGGCTGATGCAGCTTTCCGCACCGCCGCAGACCATCACCGGCTCGTAGCCGTCCCGGATGCGGTGGAAGGCGTCGCCCACGGCGTTGGTGCCGCCGGCGCAGGCCGTGACCGGGCAGGTGCACATCCCCTTCAGGCCGAAGCGGATAGCCACCTGCGCCGCTGCCATGTTGGCAATGGCCATGGGCACAAAGTAGGGGCTTACCTTCTCCATGCCCTTTTCCTCGCCGCGGGCGTGCTGCTCCTCAATGGTGGGCAGACCGCCGATGCCGCTGGACAGGATGACGCCGATGTTTTTGCCCTCGGCTTCCGTATCGATGCCGCTGTCTGCAATGGCTTCGGCGGCAGCGCCCAGTGCCAGCAGGGTGAAGCGCGCCATCTTGCGGACTTCCTTTTTGTCCACCACGGTCTCGGGGTCAAAATCCTTTACCTCACCGGCCAGTTTGCACTTGAAGTCGGTGGTATCGAACTGAGTGATAGGGCCGATGCCGCATTTACCGGCACGGGCTGCCGCCCAGCTGTCAGCCACATTGTTGCCCAGCGGGTTCACCGTGCCAAGGCCGGTGATCACAACTCTGCGTTTTTCCATAAGGGTTCTCCTTTACATTGCCATGCCGCCGTCCACACAGAGCACCTGCCCGGTGAGATAGCTGCTTTGTTCTGCGGCAAAAAACGCCACTGCCTGCGCCACATCCTCCGGCTGGCCTGCATGGCCTGCGGGGATGCCCTGCGTCATGCCGGTGCGCACAGTCTCCGGCAGCACGGCAGTCATGTCGGTGTCGATAAAGCCGGGCGCTACCGCGTTCACGGTCACGTTCCGCGCGGCCAGCTCCCGGGCAAGGCTCTTGGTCAGGCCGATGAGCCCCGCCTTGCTGGCGGCGTAGTTGGTCTGCCCGGCGTTGCCGCGCAGCGCCACCACGCTGGAAAGGTTCACGATGCGGCCATAGCGCTGGCGCACCATGCGGCGGGCAGCTTCCTTGCAGCAGAGAAAGGCGCTTTTCAGGTTGGTGTCCAGCACCGCGTCAAAATCCTGCTCGGTCAGGCGCAAGATCAGGTTGTCCCGGGTGATGCCCGCGTTGTTCACCAGCACATCCACCCGGCCAAAGGCCTCGGCGGCGGCATCGAACAGCGCTTTGCAGCCCTCAGCGGTGGATACATCCGCCTGCACGGTCACCGCCTGCACGCCCTCGGCGCGGCAGAGCGCTGCCGTCTGCTCCGCAGGCTCTGCGCCGTGGCAGTAGTTCACCACCACATTGCAGCCCTGCTTTGCCAGTGCCACGCACACCGCGCGGCCAATGCCCCGGCTGCCGCCGGTAACGATGGCGGCGCGGGTCAGCTTTTCTTCGCTCATTCTGCTTCCTTCCATGCGGTCAGCACCGCATCCAGCTGTTCCGGGGTCTCCACTGCGGTGCAGACCACCCCGGGCAGGGTCTTTTTCACAAAACCGCTCAGGGCGCTGCCGGGGCCGACTTCCAGAATGTGGTCCACGCCCAACTTGCCCAGACGGCGCAGGGTATCTTCCATGTAAACGCTGCTCTGCACCTGCTTTACCAGCAGCTGCGGGATGCTGTCGGTCTCGGCCTTTTCATGCCCCAGACAGTTGAACAGCACCGGTGTCTCCATGGTGCCGAAGTTCTCGCCCGCAAAGCGCTGTGCCAGCGCATCCCCTGCGGGAGCCATCAGCTTTGTGTGGAAGGGGCCGCTGACCTTCAGCGGGATGCAGCGGCGGGCACCGGCTTCCTTTGCCAGCGCAGCGGCCTGCTCCACAGCGGCTTTCTCACCGCCGATGACCAGCTGCCCCGGGCAGTTGTAGTTGCAGATCTGCACACAGCCCGTCTCTGCAGCCTGTTCGCAGCAGGCAGACAGTTTTTCTCTGTCCAGCCCCAGCACGGCGGTCATACCGCAGGCAAGGCCTTTTGCAGCTTCGGCCATGGCCTTGCCCCGGAAGGCGGTCAGCTCGATGGCCTGCTTTGCGGTGAACACCCCAGCTGCCTGCAGCGCGGAGTATTCGCCCAACGAAAGCCCCGCCAGATAGGCGGGCTTTACACCCTTTTCCGCCAGCACGGCGGTCACACCGCAGGCAAAGGCCACCATGCAGGGCTGGGTGTATTCGGTCTGGTTCAAAACGCCGTCCGGATCTTCAAAGCAGACGCGGTGCAGATCAAAATCCAGCGCTGCGCTGTCAAAAGCCGCCCGGAAGGCGGGAGATGCTTCGTAAAATTCCTTGCCCATGCCGGGGTGCTGCGCACCCTGACCGGCGTAAAGTACGGCAAGCTTCATAAGTTCTGCCTCCATTCGGTCACAAGTTCGTCCATCAGCTCGCGCACGGTGCGCATCCGGTCCAGCCTGCCCACGTTTTCGCCGCAGAAGAAGAGCCCTTCCTCCACGTTGCCCTTCACCGCCTCGATGAGGGCGTGGGTGATGCAGTAGGGCACGGCAGTGGGGTCGCAGGTCTTGAGACACCGGGCGCAGTGCTTGGGCGGGAAGCGTTTGCCCTCGGCCAGCGCCTGCACCAGCGGGGTGTTCAGGGCGCGGCCGGGCATTCCCACCGGGCTGTGGATGATGCGCACATCCTCCGGCTTTGCCGCCAGCAGCACGTCCTTGTAGGTCTGGGAGGCGTCGCACTCGTAGGTGGGGATAAAGCGGGTGGCAAGCTGCACACCCGCAGCGCCAAGCTTTGTAAAGTGTGCCATGTCGGCACCGGTGTACACGCCGCCCGCCACAAACACCGGGATGGCGTGGCCGTATTGTTCCTCGTAAGGCTTTACCTCCGCCAGCACCCCGGGCAGGATTTCGTCCAAGGTCTGGCAGCGGTCGGCCAGCAGGTCCTCCTCGGCAAAGCCGAGATGGCCGCCCGCCTTGCAGCCCTCGATGACCACAAAATCAGCGGTGCGGTCAAAGCCCTTTGCCCAGCGGCGCAGGATGAGCTTTGCCGCCCGGGCGCTGGATACGATGGGCGCAATGGCCACCTCTTTGGTGCCCACGATGCCCGGCAGCTCCAGCGGCAGACCCGCACCGGAGACCACGGCATCCACCCCCGCCGCCACGGCGGTGCGGATGGCGTCGGCATAGTCCCGGGTGGCTACCATGGCGTTGATGGCTACCAGACCCATGCCTTCGGCAATGGCCTTGGCCTTTTGAATCTCTGCGGTCAGGGCGCGGTGATTGGCTGCCGCCGGGTCGCGGGCAAAATCCGGCTCGCGGTAGCCTGCATCGGCGGTGGAGATGCACCCCATGCCGCCGCAGGCCGCTACCGCACCGGCCAGCCCGCCCAGCGAGACGCCCACGCCCATGCCGCCCTGCAAAATGGGTACTTGCAGGGGCTTTCCGCCAAGGGTCAGCATTCGGTGTTCAGCGCGGCGATGCGCTGCCTCCCGCCCTGCCACAGGTCGGTAAGGATGTCGGCCACGGGGCGCACCTCGTGCAGCATTCCGGCCACCTGACCGGCCATCAGGCTGCCGCTTACCGTGTCGCCCTCAAAAACGGCGCGGCGCAGGCTGCCCAGCGTGTATTTTTCCAGTTCCATCTTGTCCGCGCCCGCCTTTTCCTGACGGACATACTCCCGGCTCATGCGGTTTTTCAGCACACGCACCGGTGCACCCACAGTGCGTCCGGTAACGATGGTGTCACTGTCCCCGGCTTTGAGCAGCGCGGCCTTGTAGTTGGGGTGAATGGGGCACTCCTCGCTTGCCAGCAGGCAGGTGCCCACCTGCACACCGCAGGCGCCCAGCGCCAGCGCAGCCGCCAGCTGACGGCCATCGGCAATGCCGCCTGCGGCGATGACCGGAACGCTGACCGCGTCCACCACCTGCGGCACCAGCGCCATGGTGGTCATCTCGCCCACATGGCCGCCGCTCTCGGTGCCCTCGGCAATGACAGCATCGATGCCCAGCGGCTCCAGATGCCGTGCCAGCACGGCAGCAGCCACCACCGGGATCACCTTGATGCCGGCAGCTTTCCACATGGGAACGTACTTTCCCGGGTTGCCTGCGCCGGTGGTGACCACGGCGACTTTTTCCTCCACCACGATCTGGGCAAACTCATCTGCCTGCGGGTGCATGAGCATGATGTTTACCCCAAAGGGCTTGTCGGTCAGCTCCCGGCAGCGGCGGATGTTCTGGCGCAGGGTATCGGCATTCATGCCGCCTGCACCGATGATGCCCAGTGCACCGGCGTTGGAGCAGGCGGCGGCAAACTCGCCGGTGGCAATGTTTGCCATGCCGCCCTGAATGATGGGATATTTCGTCCCCAGGATCTCATTTAAAAGTTTCATGGTCTTTATCCTTTATATTCCACGATCATGCCGCCCCAAGTCAGGCCGCCGCCGAAGCCGATGCAGGCAAGGGTCTGGCCGGGGTGCAGCCGGCCGCTTTCAGCCAGCTCGTTCAGCGCCACCGGGATGCTGGCAGCACTGGTGTTGCCGTGGCGATCCATGTTTTTGTAGAACTTTGCACCGTCGGCGTGCAGCGCCTTGACGCAGTGGTCGATGATGCGGCTGTTGGCCTGATGGCAGACCACCCAGTCCAGCCCGTCCAGCGTCAGGCCGGTCTCGTCCAGCACGGTGTGCAGGCACTTGGGCAGGGCATCCACCGCAAAGCGGAACACCGCCCTGCCGTCCATACTGATGGGTGCCGAGCCTGCGCGGCTGGGGCCGCCGGCATGGATGGCAGCATCGCCCCGGGCACCCAGCGTGATGGCAAAGGGCACGGAGGTGTCGGTCAGTTCAAACACCGCCGCACCGGCTCCATCGCCGAACAGCACACAGGTAGAGCGGTCGGCGGGGTCCATCAGGCGGGAGAGCGCCTCGGTGCCGATGACCAGCGCATACCGCCCGCCCAGCGTAGCCAGCAGGCCGCGCGCCACCGCCGTGCCGTACAAAAAGCCGGAACAGGCGGCGTTCACATCCAGTGCGGGGCGGTTTTCCGGCAGTGCCAGCGCCGCCTGCACCTGACAGGCCACGCTTGGGGTGGCGTCCGGCGCGGAAAGGGTGGCGCAGACGCAGCAGGCAATGTCTGCCGGGGCAAGACCGCTGCGCTGCAGCGCCTGCTTTGCGGCGGCAATAGCCAGTGTGGCGGCGTTTTCGCCCTCGGTGCAGTAGTGCCGGGTGCGGATGCCGGTGCGGGTGGTGATCCACTCATCGCTGGTATCCACGGTGCAGCTCAGCTCTTCGTTGGTGACCGTGCGGCCGGGCAAAGCCCCGCCGGTGGCGATCAGACGCAAACCCTTCATGCTTTCCTCATTTCTCCGATCTGACGGAATTTCTGGTAGCGCTGCTCGGCCAGCTGACGGCCGTTCATGCGGTCAAGGCTGCGCAGCTGACGCCGCAGTGCCTCGTCCAGATTGCCGAACAGTACCCCGTGGGCACGCTGTGCGCCGCCCACCGGCTCCGGGATGATCTCTTCCACGATGCCGTCCTTGTACAGATCCTGCGCGGTCAGCTTCATGATCTCGCAGGCTTCGCCGCTGCGGGAGGAATCCTTCCACAGGATGCTGGCAAAGCCCTCGGGGCTCAGCACCGAGTAAACGGCGTTTTCCAGCATCAGGATGCGGTTTGCCACACCCAGCGCCAGCGCGCCGCCGGAGGAGCCCTCGCCGGTGACCACTGCGATCACCGGCACGGTCAGGCCGCTCATCTCCATCAGGTTGCGGGCAATGGCTTCGCCCTGTCCGCGCTCCTCGGCGTCCTTGCCGGGGTATGCGCCCGGAGTGTCGATGAAGGTAATAATGGGACGGTCAAATTTTTCGGCCTGCTTCATCAGGCGCAGGGCCTTGCGGTAGCCCTCCGGCCCGGGCATACCAAAGTTGCAGCGCAGGTTTTCTTCCAGCGTGCTGCCCTTGCGGTGGCCGATGACCGTGACCGGCTGGCCATGGAACAGTGCCACACCGCCCAGAATGGCGGCATCTTCCTTGCACTGGCGGTCGCCGCACTGCTCAAAAAAGTCGGTGAACAGTGCATCCACGATCTCATCGATGTGGGGGCGCTCCGGGTGGCGTGCCAGAAAGACCCTGTCCTCTGCAGTCAGCGCCCCGCAGCCGGACAGCAAAGCGTCCTCCTGTGCGGAAAGCTCTGCCAGCTCGGCAGCGTGGTTGGTGATATCGGTCATATTCTCGTCCGCCGGGTCGCCGCGCAAGGCGGCGATCTTTTCATCCAGCGGTGCGAGCTGTTGTAAGATGTCCTTGATCATAAGGCGCTCCCTCCTCAGGCGTGCAGACGCAGCAGCTGCGCCAGTGTTTCGCGCATTTCAGTACGGGGCACTACCTTGTCCACAAAGCCGTGCTCGTACTGGAACTCGCTGCGCTGGAAGCCTGCGGGCAGCTTTTCGCCGATGGTCTGTTCAATGACCCGGGGGCCCGCAAAGCCGATCAGCGCCCCGGGCTCGGCCAGCATGATGTCGCCAAGGCTGGCAAAGCTGGCAGTCACACCGCCGGTGGTGGGGTGGGTCAGCACGCTGATGTACAGCCCGCCCCGGGCGGAGAACCGCTCGATGGCGGCAGAGGTCTTTGCCATCTGCATCAGGCTGAAAATGCCCTCCTGCATCCGGGCACCGCCGCTGGCCGAAAAGATGATCAGCGGCAGGTGCTTTGCGGCGGCGTGCTCCACGGCGCGGGTGATCTTTTCGCCCACAGTGGTGCTCATGCTGCCCATAAAGAACCGGCTGTCCAGCACCGCAGCCACCACCGGGGTGCCCTCGATGCGCCCCGTGGCGGTGATGACAGCTTCCTTCAAGCCGGTCTTGCCTGTCTGTGCTTCCAGCTTTTCCGGGTAGCCGGGAAACTGCAGCACATCCTGCGGGGCAAGGTCGGCGTCCAATTCCCGGAAGCTGCCCTTATCCAGGATGAGGTTCAGGCGGTAGTACCCGCCGATGGGCAGGTGCACCCCGCAGTTGGGGCAAACGTACTGCGCCTTGTTCCAGATCTGGCGGGTGGCGCGGCGTCCGCACTTTTTGCATTCCACGAACTGCGGGTCGTTCCACACGGCACCCGCATCCCGCCGGGCTTTCAGCTGGAAGGTGCGCTCCCGCATACTGCCCGGCAGCAGGTCTTTGATACTGTTCATCGCGTTTCGCCTCGGTCAGCCTCAGACATGGGCATTGATGTAGTTGAAGATATCGCCCACGGTCTTGAGGTTTGCCAGCTCCTCATCGGGGATGGACACGCCGCAGGCCTCTTCCAGCGCCATGTTCAGCTCCACAGCGTCCAGGCTGTCGGCCTCCAGATCCTCGGTCAGGCTGGCTTCCATGGTCACCTTGTCCTCATCGCAGCTCAGGGTATCGACAACGATCTTCTTCATTTCCTCGAAAGTCATGGTAGTATTCTCCTTTATGTTGTATGATTGTATTGATTATTTACCTAAAATTTGTGAGGTATCGAACACGACCATTATAGCCAAACCGTCGGATAAGTCAATGGTTTTAGTTAAATATTTTTATCTTTTACATTTTTGTCACAGTTTGCTTCCTTTTTATATAGCCCCCTGCACAGGGCGCAAAAAAGCCGCTGCACAGTGCTTTGTGCAGCGGCTTTTCCCGCAATAATAATATTTTCTTATTCCAATCCGATCTGCTGGGCGTATTCCTCCAGCAGTTCCCGCTCAAGGAAGGGGGTCTTGACGCCCTCGCGGTCGCGGTAGGTCTCGTGCCCCTTGCCGATGACGGCGATCAGATCGCCCTCCTGTGCGTGATCCACTGCGTAGTGCAGTGCGTCCAGACGGTCGGGGATCTCCACGAACTTTGCGTCCGGGTTGCCCTTGTTCATGCCCTCGCGGATATCCGCGATGATGTCCTCCACCTTTTCAAAGCGGTTGTTGTCCTCGGTGAGGATGGAGAAATCCGCCATCTTGGCGCAGATCTCGCCCATGCCGTAGCGGCGCAGCTTGGAGCGGTTGCCGCCGCAGCCGAACACCACCACCAGACGGTGGGGCTTGTAGGCGCGCAGGGTGGTAAGCAGGCTCTCGGTGGATACCTCGTTGTGGGCGTAGTCCAGCAGGATGGTGAACTTTTTGCTGATGGGCACCAGCTCCACACGGCCCTTCACCACGCACTTGCCCAGACCGTCGTGGATGGCGGCATCCGGCAGACCCAGCACCTTGCCCACGGCCAGCGCAGCCAGCGCGTTGTACACGCTGAACTCGCCGGGCATATTCACCTTGACGTCCATCTCGTCCTTGCCGGTAACGTGGAAGGCAACGCCCAGAAAATCGTGGGTGCGCAGCAGCTCGTAGCCGGTCTCGCGGTAGTCGGCCTTTTCATCGCGGCCATAGGTGACCAGCTTGCAGGTGTGGCCCTCCAGCAGGGCAGCGGTGTTCTCGTCGTCGATATTCACCACGCCCACATCGCAGCGCTTGAACAGCTGTCCCTTCCAGCTGCGGTACTCCTCAAAGGTCTTGTGCTCGCCGGGGCCGATATGATCCGGCGAAAGGTTGGTGAACACGCCCACATCGTAGTGCACGCCCGCCACACGATCCATCATCAGACCCTGACTGGACACTTCCATCAGTGCGGTGTCGCAGCCGGCATCCAGAAACTCCCGGAAGGTCTTTTGCAGCTCGTAGCTTTCCGGGGTGGTGTTGGCGGTGTCCTTGTGGCGTCCCATATAGTAGATGCCGTTGGTGCCGATCATGCCCACCTTGCGGCCTGCGGCTTCCAGCACGCTTTTGATCATGTGGGTGGTGGTGGTCTTGCCCTTGGTGCCGGTGACGCCGATCATGGTCATCTGACGGGCAGGGTTGCCGAAGAGGTTTGCGCTCATCAGTGCCATGGCATAGCGGCTGTTCTCCACCTTGACCACGGTCACCCCGGGCATGGCGGAAAGGTCGATGTCGTGCTGGATGACCAGCGCGCTGACCCCCTTGGCGGCACAGTCGGCGGCAAACGCGTGGCTGTCCCGCTGGGTGCCCACGATGCACACGAACAAAATCCCCGGGGCAGCCTTGCGGCTGTCGTAGATGATATCTGCGATCTCAGTATCCAGACTGCCCTGCACAAGGGTAAAGGGCACGCCTTCCATCAGTTGTTCCAGCTTCATACAGTCTCCTCCATAGAGCTTCTTTACATGGGGTTTTCTTCTTCGTTGGCCGTCATGCGGTCAGGGTGGGTCAGGGGCAGCTGCTCGGTGTCCGCTTCAGCCGCCGGTTCGGCGGTATCCGTGGGCTCTACGCCCTCGGTGCTGTCCGTGCTGTCGGCGGCGTCCTCTGCCGGGGCGGGTTCCTCAACCTTGGGCGGCACCACATAGCCGGAGGGCAGAGTAGGCTCGCCCTGTGCAAAATAGATCTTGCGGGTGCTGCTGGCGCTGGTATGGCTGAAATCCAGCCGCCCGGTATCTGTGGGGCCGCAGCCCTTGCCATCGGCGTTGGTCAGCACATAGCGGGCGCGGTCCAGCTTATAATCCAGATCGTTCAGCGTACCCAGCAGCACGCTGATGCGGTCCTGATACAAAAATGCGATTTGTTCGGTGTCTGCCACTTCCAGCCGTGTCACATCCTGCGACAGGCCGTATTCCTCCAGCTTGCTGCGCAGGGTGCGCAGGGCCTCCATACGGTCGTTCTCGGTGCTCACCGTGCTTTCGCTTTCGGCAGCTTCCGAGCCGGAGGTGCTTGCTGCGTCCGCATCCTCCACAAGGCAGAACGCCTGTCCCGGGGCGGTATCCTGCAGCTTACCGCCGTACAGGGTGCAAAGCCCCTCGGGCTGGGTGCTTTCCTCGGACAGGATCTTCCATTTGTCCGAGATCACAAGCCACTTGCTGTCGTTTTGCACCGCGTAGGCGGGCACGGCTTCGGTCACCTGCACCACCACGGTGTTGGGGTAATCCCGGATCACCTTGATGGAGCCCAGCAGCGGGAAATTCTGCTCCAGCACAGCGGCCTTTTCGCCGGGCTCAAAGCTGAAAATGTTCTCTTCCAGCTGCACGCCCATCCGCTGCAAAATGCTGTCTGCGGAATAGCCCGCGATCTCGGTCACCTGCTTGCCGTCCGGGGTCTGTACCTGAATGGAGCTGATGCGGAACAGCATGGTCATGGTCAGGTAGATGCCCGCGCCAATGACGCACAGCAGCATGGCAAAGGCGGTCAGGCGGCGCAGTATCCGGCGGCGGCGCAGGGTGGCGCGGGTCACCTTGCGCTTTTTGCGCTTTTCCCGACGGGCAGGGCTTTGCTGCGGGGCAGTCTGCGCCGGGCGCAGACGCTGGTTCTGGCTGCCTGCCGGTTGCTGCCGGTTCGGGTAGTTTTGCGCGTTCGGGTGGTTCTGGTTTTTCCGGCTGCTCTGCCCGCTGCGGGCATTGTTTGCCGGGCGGCGCTGTTTGCCGCCGGACTTCGCGTTTTTTGGTCCGCTGCCCGCCGGGCGGCTGCCGGCGGGGTACTGGGTGGTATTGCTCCCCTGCCCCTGCGCCGGGCGGCGGGTCTGGGACTGGGGCTGGGTTGGGAACTGGATGCTGTTATCCGCCCGGGAGGAGCGCACGCCGCCGTTGGCGCTGCGGGAGGGCGGACGGCTGAGCGGCTCGCCGTTGTAGCCGTAGCGGCTGCTGCCGGTGCTCCGGGGCGTATTATTCTGCGAAGGCGCAGAGGTGCGCGCCACATCCCGGTTCAGGTCATAGGGTCTGGTGTTCCGGGGTCTGCCGTTGCGGTCACGGTTCTGCTGCATCATTCGCACCTTCCTTCTTGTTTATTCCGGGTCTGCATCACGGGGTCTTTACCAGCTTGAGCAGCGCCGCAGTGATGCGATTCAGACTGTCGTCCACCGACAGGCTGCGGGCGTTTTTGCCCATTTCAGCCAGCTTGCCGGGCTGTGCCAGCATTTCGGCCACCGTCTGCACCAGCTTTTCGCCGGTCAGGTCTTTTTCCTCAATGACCATGGCCGCCCCTGCCTTTTGCAGCTCCATGGCGTTGTAGTACTGGTGGTTCTCCGCCACATTGGGGCTGGGGATCAGCACAGCGGCGCGTCCCACGGCTTCCAGCTCTGCCAGCGTCAGCGCACCGGCGCGGCTGATGACGAGATCTGCCGCAGCCAGCAGTTCCGGCATATTGTTGATGTATTCCTTTACCACAAGGCTGTCGCCGGGGGTAAAATCCTTCTGCTTTTGCAGCTGCTCAAACAGCTGTACGCCGTACTGTCCGGTGGCGTGCAGGTGCAACACCGGCTTGTGCTCGTGCTGCTCCCAAGCGCAGAGGTCTGCCACCACCTCGTTGACCCGGCGTGCGCCCAAGCTGCCGCCGAAGGACAGGATGACGGTGCGGTCGCCCGCGCCCAGCTGTGCGCGGATGGCTTCGCGGTTCGCGGCCTGTGCAAACACTTCCGGCCGCACGGGGTTGCCCACCACAAGGGTCTTGTCCGGTGCGCCCAGCTTTTCCACAGCGGCGGGCACGGCGGCAAACACGATATCCACATCCGGAGCCAGCAGCTTGTTGGTCACACCGGGGAAGGCGTTCTGCTCGTGCAGGGCGGTGTGGATGCCCATTTTGGCGGCGCAGCGCACCACCGGCCCGGACACATAGCCGCCGCAGCCGATGACGAGATCCGGCTTTACCTCTTTCATCATGGCCTTGGCCTTGGGGCCGGAGAGTGCCAGATTCCACAGAGTGATGATGTTGCGCTTGATGTTGTGCAGGCTGAGTTTGCGCTGGAAGCCGGTGATCTCGATGTGGTGGAAGGGGTAGCCCGCCTGTGTGACCAGACGGTACTCCATGCCCTCCTTACGGCCTGCAAAGTGGATCTCGGCGGTAGGGTCGGCCTTTTTCAGAGCACCGGCAATGGCCAGTGCAGGGTTGATATGTCCGGCAGTGCCGCCGGCTGCGATGAGAACACGCATGGTGATTCCTCCTTATAAACGCCCGGCCTGCGGCCGGGCGGGCTTGCGGTTTTACTGTTCTGTGCGGGCTGCGCGGGCAGAAGCCAGATCAATGGTCTTGCGGGCAAGCTCTGCTTCCCGCTCGGCGCGGGCGGCCTCCCGCTGGGCACGCATCTGCTCCCGCTGCTGCGCCACCCGCTCGCCGTTGCGGCCTATGTTCACCATTACGCCCATCTCTGCCAGCAGCAAAATCAGACTGGTGCCGCCGGAGGAGAAGAAGGGCAGACTGATGCCGGTATTGGGCAGGGTGTTGGTGACCACGGCGATGTTGCAGAACACCTGCCACGCGATCTGTGCCATGATGCCGATGCCCACCATGGTGCAGTACAGGTTCTCCGCCTTATAGGCGATGAGCAGCCCCTGCACGATGAACAGCACGAACAGCACGATGATGAGCACTGCGCCGATGAAGCCCAGCTCCTCGCACACCACGCTGAAGATGAAGTCGTTGGTGCTTTCCGGCAGCCAGAGCTGCTTTTCCACACTGTTGCCCAGCCCCAGTCCCTTCAACCCGCCGGAGCCGATGGCGTAAAGGCTCTGCACGGTCTGGTCGGTCATCTTGCTCAGATCCTGCGTCCAGCCGTCCAGACGCTTTTGCAGGTAAGGGATGGAGTCCACATGAGAGAGCAGCGTTTCCAGCAGGGCACCCGCCGTGACGGCACCCGCCCATGTCAACACACCGCCGCTGCCGGACAGCAGCAGGATGGTGCCCACCACCGCCACCGTCAGCACGATGCCGGACATATGCGGCTCCAGCGCCAGCAGGATGACCACCGGCACAAGGGGCAGCACCGGCACCACCAGCTGCTTCCACACCCGCACCCGCAGCCACTCCCGGGGAGTAAGCAGGATGTGACGCTCCGGGTCCAGCCGCTCCACCTGCGGCGCCTTGGCCGCAAGATGGGAACTGAACAGGATCATCTCAAACTTTGCTACCTCCGAGGATTGCAGCGTAAGCCCGCCGAAGCGGATCCAGCGGCGGCAGCCGTTCAGGGGTGCCATGGTCAGGGTGACGGCCAGCATGGCCAGCACGATGATGTACCCCGGCACCACCATCTTGCGCAAAAAGCGGTGATCCATATAGCTCATAAGGAACATACAGCCCAGCCCGAGCATCATACACAGCGCCTGCTGTTTGATGTAGTGGAAGCTGTCGCCCATGCGCAGGTAACCGGTGGTATAGCTGGCGCTGAACAGCATCACCAGCCCAAAGATCATAATAACAGCCAGCGTAGCCAGCCAGTCGATCAGCAGCCGGGACCACGGGCCCGGGTCACGCTGGAACACCGACACCGGCGCTCTGTGTTTTTTGCGGATAGTCGCCATCTGCGCTCCCTTCCCTCTCTGTGCCCGGTCAGCACCAGCGCAGCAGCGCCAGCGCCAGCACATAGCCGACAGCGCTCAGCGCAAAGCTGCACAGAAACACCGTCTCCGGGCTCATTTTATGCTTTTTTACCCAGCAGCGCAAGGGCTTGCCGGTGCGCTTTGCACACAGCAGCTGCGCTGCCAAAAGACCGCCCGCCGCCCAGAAGGGCAGCGCCAGCGGCACGGTCAGGCTGGTCATGTCCAGACTGAGCGGGATGCAGCCGATGGCACCCGCTGCCAGCAGACTGCCGCAGCAGCCCACCCCCAGCCTTGCCGGGGGAAATGCCCACAGCAGCAGTGCCACCAGTGCCCCGGCAAGCGCGGCGGGCAGCACCGCCAGCCCGGAAACGCCCAGACCGGCTTCTACCATCATCAACGCCAGCATGGCCACAAAGGCCGCACCGCACACCGCGCCCTCGTCCCGCTCGGCGATGCGGGCACACTCGGCCAGTGCCACCATGAGCACCGCCCACAAAAAGGGCACGGCGCTGCCCAGCAGCACATACCCCGCCCCGGGCACGCCCAGCCCCCGGGGCAGACAGCCCGCTGCCCGCAGCAGCAAAAGGACAAAGGCCGCGGCCAGTGCTTCCAGCAAAAGCCGCACGTCCCGCCGCAGGCCCAGCGCCGCCGGGCTGCGCATCCGGGCAACATCTTCTGCAAGACCCACTGCCCCAAAGGCAAGGCTCCCAGCCAGCGCCGTGAGCAGCCGTGTCATCAACCGGCCCTCGCTGCCCAGCAGCTCCGGCTGACCCACGCAGGCGGCAAGCCAGCCCACACCCACCGCAGCCACCGTGCCCGCCGCCGCACACAGCCCGCCCCACAGCGGGGCGCGCAGGGGTGCAGGCCGGGGCTGCTCAGACTGTACCGGCTGCTGTTGTTGTTCGCGGCGTTCCAGCACCCGCCGCAGCGGCACAAACAGGCTGCACAAAGCTGCCGTAAGGGCAAAGCCCAGCACCACCGCCGCTGCCAAGGCGAAACGCTCCATAGATCAGACACTCCATTTCGCCAAATAGTTATACTTCTGCTTCTTTATGCTCTTCGTAGAAGATGTCCAGCACTTTTTCCAGTGCCATGCCGTGGCTGGCCTTTACCAGAACGGCATCGCCGGGCTGCACCCGATCCAGCAGAGCATCGGCGGCCTCGCGGTAGCTGTCCGCGTGCAGGGTCTTTACCCCCTTGGCAGCAGCCACCACGGCGGTGCGCTTGGCCTGCTCGCCGTAAGTGATCAGGCAGTACAGCCCGCTCTCGGCGGCAAGGCGTCCCAGCTCCTCATGTGCTTCGCGGCTCAGCTCGCCCAGCTCCAGCATATCGCCCAGCAGGGCAAAGCGGCGCTTGCAGGGGAAGTCCTTGAACATGGCCAGTGCGGCCTTCATGCTGTCCGGGTTTGCGTTGTAGCAGTCCTCGATGACGGTCACGCCCTCGCTGTCCACCACCTTCTGGCGGCGTCCGGTCTGCTCAAAGTTGGAAAGACCGCGGATGACCCTCTTGGCGTCACACCCCAGACGGGTGGCGGCGCAGTAGGCAGCCAGAGCGTTTGCCACATTATGGCGTCCCATGGCGGGGATGTTCACCACAAAGGTGCCGTGCTCCTGATCTTCCAGCACAAAGCTCATGCCGTCAGTCTCCTGCCGGATGGACAGGGCGCAGACATCGGCGCTCTCATCGCTCAGGCTGAACCACACCGGGCGCACATGGGCGGGGAGCACCGCCTTGCGCAGGAAGGGGTCATCGTAGTTCAGCACCAGCGGCGCACCCTCCGGCAGACCGTTGCAGATCTCCAGCTTTGCCTTGCAGATATTCTCCTGACTGCCCAGATTGCCGATATGGGACACGCCGATGCAGGTAATGATGCCCACATCCGGGCGTGCCGCCCGCGCCAGACGGTCGATCTCGCCGGCGTGGCTCATGCCCATCTCGATGACCGCGTACTCGGTGCTGCTTTCCAGCCGCATCAGGGTGCGGGGCATTCCCAGCTCATTGTTCTGGTTGCCCTCGGTCTTGATGGTCTCGCCAAAGCCGCTCAGGGCGGCGTAGGTCATCTGCTTGGTGGTGGTCTTGCCCACGCTGCCGGTCACGCCCACCATCTTGGGGTGGTACTGGCTGCGGTAGTTTGCGCCCATCACCATCATGGCGTGGTAGCTGTCCGGGCAAAGGATGGCCTTTTCTTCCGGCACACCGGGCACGGGATGGTTGACCACCACATACTCCGCGCCCTGCTCCAGCGCACGGGCGGCAAAATCATGGCCGTCGAACCGCTCGCCGGGGAAGGCCACAAAAATGCAGCCGGGTTTTACCTCGCGGCTGTCGGTGGTGACCAGTGCCACCTCCGGGTCACTGGTCAGTTTTCCGGCAGGCACCAGCCCTGCCAGAAGCTTGCTTGCATGGATCTTTTCCATTGTTCTATCCCCTCTCTATATTGATAAAATCTTTCAATCCATACGATTGTTATCAACTGAATTTCTTGCTATTTTTAAGCTGGCTCGCCCTCTCCGTCACCTACGGTGACACACTCCCCCTTTTGTCGCTGCGCGACATCTTCCCCCGGCGCGGGGGAAGTCTTTCCTCAAAGGGAGAGGCCTTGGCATAAAGATACAGTTTGCGTGGACTGCCAAGGGCTCCCACTTTGGGGGAGCTGGCGCGTAAGCGCCTGAGAGGGCGAGACCGTTGCCCTGCGCAACAAGCCTTTGCAGCGTGTCACTTTTACCCGCAGGTCAGGGTGATGATGGTGCCGCGCTGCACGCTGGAGCCGGGCTCGGCGCTTTGCGCCTGCACCGTGCCGCTGCCCTCCACCACGCAGTTCAGCCCGGCGGCGCTCAGCATCTGGCGGGCAAAGTCCGGGCTCTTGCCAGTCACATCCGGCACCTCGGTGCGGCTGCCCTCGTAGGTATCGGTATACAGGTAGATGGTGGTGCCGTAGGGCACCTTTGCGCCCGCGTGGGGGTACTGGTAGGTGACCGGGGCAGCAGTCTGGCTGCTCTGGCTCTCCTGCAATTGATGCTTTAAGCCCTGAATGTTCAGGCTCACCTGTGCGTTGCTCCACTCATTGCCCACAAGGTTCGGCACCGTAACGATGGTGCCGCTGCGGTCCTCGCCGTCGGTGGCGATGCCCAGATAGGGGGCTACCTCGCTGATGATATTGCCCGCCACAGGGGCTGCAAGGATGGAGGAATAGTCCGTCTGTGCGTTGTTGGGGTCGTCCAGCATGACGTAGACCAGAATTTCCGGGTCGTTGGCGGGCAGCACCGCCACGAAGGAAGCCACCTTTTTATAGTCGCCATCGGCGCGGCGGTGCATATTCAGCTGCTCGGAAGTACCGGACTTGCCGCCGATGCGGTAGCCGGACACATAGGCGTTTTTGCCGCCGCCGGTGCCGTTGCCCACCTCGTACTCCATCATCTGGCGGATGACCTCGCTGGCGCTCTGACTGATGACCTGACGGCGCACGTTTGCGCCGATCTCCTGAATGACGTTGCCGTTGGCATCGGTGATCTTATCCACCACATGGGGGGTGACCAGATACCCGCCGTTGACGGTGGCCGCAATGGCGGTGCACATCTGCAGCGGGGTGATGGCCATGGCCTGACCGAAGGAGGAGGAAGCCAGCTGCACCTCGCCCAGCTGGTCGGCGCGGTAGTACTGCATAAAGTTGGTCTCGCTGGGCAGGTCCACGCCGGTGCGGGCGGTAAAGCCGAAGGCATCGAAGTAGTTATAGAACTGCTGCGAGCCGACACGCTGCCCCAGCTGGATGTAGTAGATGTTGCAGCTCTTGCGCAGCGCCTCGGCCATATTGAGCAGGCCGTGCGCCTTGCGGCCTGCGCAGTGGTAGGTCTCCTTGGCAACACCGTACGCGCCGGAGCAGGTAAAGGTGGTGTTCATGGTCGCCACGCCGGAGTCGATGCCCATAGCGGAGGTGATGACCTTGAACACAGAGCCGGGGTAGTACAGCTCGGTGATGGTCTTGTTCTTCCACAGGATATCCCGGTAGTAGCCGGAATAGTCCGCTTCCTCGTCCAGAATTTTGTTGCCCAGCTCGTCGGTGATGTAGTTGCCGTCGGCGTCCTTTTTATAGATGCCGTAAAGCTCCGGCTCTGCGTGCACCAGCTCGTTGAGGTAAGCCTCGTTGGCGGTGTAGTTCAGCGGGTCGTTGGGGTCAAAGTCCGGCTTGGAAGCCATGGCAAGGATAGCGCCGGTCCTGACGTTCATCACAATGGCGCAGCCGCGGTTTTCCACCGTGTTGGCTGCAATGGCTTCGTTCAGGTACCGCTCCGCGATCTCCTGCACATTCACATCCAGCGACAGCACCAGATTGGAGCCGTCCTTGGCGGCAAAGGTGGTGGCGTTGGCGTCTGCAATAGCGTTGCCCACCGCGTTGCGCTGGGTGATGGTGCGGCCGTCCACACCGGCCAAGGTGGACTGGTAGGATTTTTCCAGTCCGTAGGTGCCGATGCCGTCCGCGTCCGTAAAGCCCAGCACCGCTGCGGCAAAAGCGCCGTAGGGGTAGTTGCGCTGGAAGCTCTTTTCCGAGGACACTGAGATGCGCCCCTTGCGGGAGGTGTCGGTAGCCTTTTTGTGCGTCTTGTTGAAGCTGGTGACGTACTTTTCAATGGAAAGCTTCACCGCGTTGTTCACCTTGGTGGCAAGGGTGACGTAGGCAGAATCCAGCCGGGAAAGTGCATCGTAAACGGTCTGGTACTGCTGCTGGTACTCTGCCGAGGAAGTGTCCACGCTGTCCAAGCTTTCGCCGTCCCCGGAGAGCAGACGCAGGGTCAGCTCCCGGCTCACCTCGGCGCACATGGCGGGGTCCAGCGTTTTGGTCACGGTGTCGTCATCGTTGGTCTTGCTGGTATAAAGGATGCTGCTGTAACTGGGGTCTGCCCAGATGGTCCACACCACGCTGGTGGAAGCAAGGGTGATGCCGGAAGCATCGTAGATCTCGCCCCGGGTAGCCTTGATGGTGGTATCCAGCAGCTGCTGCTGGGCAGCGTACTGGCGGTACTCTGCCCCGTGGACGATCTGGATCTTATACAGGCTGCGGATGACGATGGCAGCTGCCACCACCACCGCAAGGATGCCCAGACGGCTGCAAAGCCGCCGCACCCGGCTGTCCAGCCGGTCCCGGCCGGAAGCCGGACGCAGGCGGTAACCCCTGCTTTTTTTGTTACGGAAAGGTTCTTGCATTGGTTCTCTCCTGCAGGGCGTGCACTGCATTCCGCACGCCCTGCGCTGTTATTTGTTCAGACTGCGGTGTCCATAAACCGAAAAAAGCGTGCGCCGCCGCACGCTTTCTCCGTTTATCTCACGGTGCCCAGAATGTTCACCGCGCCGGTGTACAAAAAGTCGGTCCATTGCCGCACGGTGGATTCCCGGCGCACCAGTTCACCACTTTCGCCCAGGCGGATGTAGGTGATCTGGCTGGGGTCTACCTTCATCAGACCCAGCCGCCCTGCGGTCTCCTCCACGCTGGCAATGTTGGTCTTGCTGTTCAGGGTGCTGTTGTAGTAGGTATACTGGCTCTGCTCGCTGACCAGCTGCGCTTTTGCGTCCTGGATCTGGTCGTTCAGCTCCACCAGCTGCGCCTCGCTCCACAGCAGACTGATGGCAAAACCCACCAGCAGTGCTGCCGCCACCAGATTCATGGCGTTATGTACGGCGGCCTGCAGCGGGTTCAACCGCCGCTTGCCGCCCTTTGCTACCCGCAGGTTTGCTTTGCGCTGCGGCTGCGGCGCCCTGCGGCGGCGCGCCGCGTTACGATCGTATGCTGGCTGACCCATGGTTCCTCTCCTCCTCATGATGCCGGTGCTTCCGGCATCTCAGCATTTTTCCAGTACACGCAGGTGGGCAGAACGGCTGCGCCGGTTCTCCTCCAGTTCCTGCGTATCAGCTTCAATGGGTTTGCGGGTGATAAGCTTTGCCTTTGCCTTGCCGCCGCATACACACACCGGAAACTCCGGCGGGCAGGTGCAGGCCGTGGACCAGCGGCGGAACTTGTTCTTGACCAGCCGGTCCTCCAGAGAGTGGAAGGTGATCACGCACAACCGGCCGCCCGGTGCAAGGTGATCAAAAATGGTATCCAAGCCCTCTTCCAGCGCGTCCAGTTCGTGGTTCACTGCAATGCGCAGCGCCTGAAAGGTGCGGCGGGAGGGGTTCTTGTTTTTGCGGCGCTCTGCCGGGGGCATCGCGCTTGCTACGGTATCTGCCAGCTGCAGGGTGGTCAGGATAGGAGCAGTTTCCCGCGCCTCCACGATCTTTCCTGCGATCTGCCATGCGTAGGGTTCCTCGCCGTAGTCCCGCAGGATACGGGCCAGTTCCTCGCGGCTTTCGGTGTTCACAAGGTCTGCGGCGGTCTCACCCTGCTGGCTCATGCGCATATCCAGCGGTGCGTCTGCCCGGTAGGAAAAGCCCCGGGCGGCATCGTCCAGCTGGTGGCTGGAAACGCCAAGATCCAGCAGTGCACCGTTGATCTTTTCAATGCCCAGCTGCTCCAGCGCCTGCCCCGCATAGCGGAAATTGATCTGCACCACGGTGGCAGGCAGCCCGGCAAGACGCGCCCGCGCGGTCTGCACCGCGTCCGGATCCTGATCCAGCGAGATGAGTCTGCCGCCCTTGGCGGCATCCAGCCGCAAAGCGATCTGGCGGGAATGTCCCGCGCCGCCGGCGGTGCCATCCAGATAGGTGCCCGCCGGGTCGATGGCAAGCCCTGTCAGGCACTCGTTCAGCAAAACGGGAATATGCTCAAACGAGGCCGGGTCAAAGGGCTGCTGTTCTTCAAAGGCCATTGGCACGGCCTCCTTTCTCGGTTTAATTTTTTGCATCAGAGGTGCAGCTTGCGCAGCTGCTCGGCGCGCTGGTCGTTGGTCACGGCGGCGCGGCGGGCGTTCCAGACCTCGGTGGCCCAGATCTCGGCGTGGTTGCGGTTGCCGATGATGGTCACGTTCTTTTCCAGCCCAGCGTAGGCGCGCAGCTCTGCGGGCAGCAGGATGCGTCCCTGCTTGTCCGGCACCACCTCGCAGGCGGTGCTGAACAGATCGCCGGAGACAGCCCAGCTGTTCATCAGCTCATCGCTTTCCAGCTTGTCCGCCAGCCGCTGGACTTCCTCCATGGGCAGTGCGAACAGGCAGTTGTCCACCCATTCCAGCACCACAAAGCTCTCGCCCATGGCGTCGCGGAATTTTGCGGGGAAGTTCAGCCGCCCCTTGGCGTCGATGGTGTAATCATAACGGCCAAAAAACACGCGCCACTCCCCCTTTCAGGGGCGTTTTCAGGGCGTGTGCCCTACTTTTACCCACTTTGCCCCACCGATACATCTTTATTGTAGCAAATCAGACCCGTGAATGCAAGGGTTTTCGGGCGGCTTTTGGCCGCAAAAATCCACAAAAAAAGTCCCTGTGAGCCGTCATTTTTGCTCGCAGGGGCTTTGTTTTCCGCAATGTGTGGAATTTGTGTGGAAAGTTGGCCGTTATCAGCCGTTTTTCTTGGCGTTCTGGCGCAGGCTGTTACGGATGTTTTTGACCTGTGCGGCATTTTCCACCATGGTATCCTCGGTGGTGCGCAGCATATTCTCGCAGTAGTCGGTCACGGTCTGGCGCAGGGTGCGTGCCTCGGTCTGGGCTGCGGAGGTGATCTCCGAGGCGCGCTGCTGGGCGGCCTTGACGATCTCGGCATCGCTGACCAGAATGCGGGCGCGCTCCTCGGCCTTTTTCACAATGGCCTGTGCCTGTGCGTTGGCGCTGTCCACGATCTGTGCCCGGTCGTTCACGATCTGCTGCGCCTGCCGCAGTTCGCCGGGCAGAGCCGCCCGCACCTCGTCCAGATAATCCCGGATCTGCTCCACATCCACGATGCGCTTGCCGCCGGAAAGGGGCACATTTGCGCTCTCTTCCAGTGCATCCTCAATGGTATCCAAAAGCTCGTTCACATTCATAAGGCTTCTCCCTCCTGCTCAGCGGCGGGCTGCATGGGCTTTGTGTACTTCCACAGCAGCACCTTGCCGTATTTATACTGTTTTTGCAGGGTCAGACTGCCCGCCTGCGCGGGCAGCACGATGCCTGTTTCGCTCTCGCACAGCACGATGCCGCCGGGGGCAACGCACTTTTCCACGGCAGGCAGGATCTTTTCCAGCGTGCCGCCGCGGAAGGGCGGGTCCAGCAGCACCAGATCGAACTGCTCCCGGCAGGCCGATAAAAACCGCGCAGCCTCGCCGATATTCACCCGGCTGCGGTCAAACACGCCGCAGGCCTTGCAGTTGCGCATCACGATGCTTACGGCCTCCCGGCTCTCGTCCAGAAAGACGCACCGGGCCGCACCCCGGCTGAGCGCCTCGATGCCCAACTGGCCGCTGCCGGCGTACAGATCCAGTACCCGTGCCCCGGGCAGGTCGAACTGTACGATGCTGAACATCGCCTCCTTCACCTGCGAGAGGGTGGGGCGGGTGACATCGGTGCCGGGCAGTGCTTCCAGCCTGCGGCCCCGGGCTTCTCCTGCGATCACGCGCATGATGTTACCTCCTTGCCGTAGCTGCCGCCCCCGCGGCAGCCAGTTTGAACTCTTTCGTATCCTTTATTATCTCCCAACTGCATAGCATTGTCAAGAGCCCGCATTGCGCTGCGGGCGGCTTTGTGCTACAATCATAGCAGCAATATTGCGCATTTTACGGCGCATTTCAGCAAAGGAGAGTATACAGCATGAAAGTTCTGCTCATCAACGGCAGCCCCCACGAGAAGGGCTGCACCTACACCGCCCTTTCCCTTATTGCCGGGGAGCTGAAGGCACAGGGCATTGAAACCGAGATCCTGCACGTCGGCGGTCAGCCCGTGGGCGGCTGCATCGGCTGCGGCGGCTGCCGCAGCGGCAACGGGTGCGTGTTCGGCGGCGTCGTCAACGAAGCCATTGAGAAGGCCAAGACCGCCGACGCCTTCGTGTTCGGCAGCCCGGTGCACTACGCCTCCGCTGCGGGCAACATGGCCAGCTTTATGGACCGTCTGGCCTACGCGGGCGGCAAGTATCTGGCCTACAAGCCCGCCGCCATCTGCTGCTCTGCCCGCCGCGCCGGTACCACCTCCACTCTTGACCAGCTGGTCAAATACCCCCAGTTCTTCCATATGCCGCTGGTCAACGGCTCCTACTGGGCGATGGTGCATGGCTCCAACCCCGAGCAGGTATTGCAGGACGCCGAGGGCTGCGCCGTGATGCAGGAACTGGGCCGCAACATGGCATGGCTGCTGCGCTGCATCGAAGCCGGTAAGGCTGCAGGCATCGACCACCCGCAGAACCCGCCCCGCCCCATGACCAACTTTATCCGCTGAGATAAAAGATTTGTTATGCGCCCCGCGTTGCTCTGCGCATCTTCAGCGGAAGAATTATTTTAAATTTATGGATTGGGAAACTCCACAGAGTTTCCCAATCCATTTTTTCACATACAGCCCCTCTCGTGAAAATGATTTCAGAGCCCCGGAACGCCGCTGGCGTTCCGGGGCTCCATTTCTATGGGCGATTTTGCACAATTTTTGCCCCGCGTTTATTGGTCAACCTGCCACCGGCGGCTTCCGCGCACTACAAAATTTCTGCTGTTCCGGCACAAAAGGGGCGCGAATGCTTTTTTCGTTCATAACTTTGTGATACCATACCTCTATAAGCTTATCACTCAGACGGAGATCCTGCTATGGAACACTACGATTGGAACGAGGGCTGGCTGTTCACCCCCACATTCGACCCGGCGCTGGTGCGCCCGGAGTGCCCGGAGCTTTCCCTTACCCCGGTGCGGCTGCCGCACACGGTCAAGCCCCTGCCTTATAATTACTGCAATGAGAACGACTACCAGCGCCTGTGCGGCTACCGGCGGGAGTTTTTTGCGCCCAAAGAGTGGCTGGGCCGCACCGTGCTGCTTACTTTCGGGGCAGTGGCGCACGATGCCACTGTGTTCTGCAACGGGCGGCGGATGTTCCACCACGGCTGCGGCTACACCGCCTTTACGGTAGACCTGACCGGTGCGCTGCGTCTGGGGCAGAAGAACGTGGTGGCTGTGCGCTGCGACAGCCGGGAGGATCTGAACATCCCGCCCTTCGGCGGGCAGCTGGACGCACTGACCTACGGCGGCATCTACCGCGCCGTCAGTCTGGATATCAAGGAGCCCGCCTACCTGCGGGACGTGTTCATCGAAGCAAAGGCGGAGGGCGATTTCCGCATCTACACCGCCACCGTGGGCGAGACGGTCGGCTGCACCCTGCAGGCTGAGATCCGCAGCCCCGCCGGGAGCCGGGCGGTGTACAGCGGCGAGCTTTCGCTGCCCATCACCGGCACGCTGAACAACGTGCACCCGTGGAGCCTGGAGCACCCCACCCTGTACACCCTGACCGTGCGGCTCATCCGCCCCGGCACCGGCGGTCTGCCCGACCGGGTGCTGGACGAAAAAACCGTGCGGTTCGGCTTCCGCACCGTGCAGTTCGTGGCGGGCGGGCTGTACCTGAACGGTCAGCGGGTGGAGCTGCGCGGCCTTGACCGGCACCAGAGCTACCCTTATCAGGGCTACGCCATGCCGGACAGCATCCAGCGGCTGGACGCCCAGCTGCTGAAAAAGGAGCTGGGCTGCAACGCCGTGCGCACCTGCTATGCGCCCCCCAGCCCGGCGTTTCTGGACGCCTGCGACGAGCTGGGCCTGCTGGTGTTCCCCGAAATGCCCGGCTGGCAGCACATCGGTGATGAGGTGTGGCAGGCGCAGGCGCTGCAGAACTGCCGGGAGATGGTGTGCCAGTACCGCAGCCATCCCAGCATCTTTTTGTGGGGTGCCCGCATCAGCGGCAGCCCCGACAACGAAGCCTTTTATAAGCGCACCAACGAAGCCATCCACCGGCTGGACCCCACCCGCCCTACGGCGGGCAGCCGCAGCACCCGCAAAAGCCAGCTGCTGGAGGACGTTTACGCCTACAATGATTATTCCTACGCCGGGCGCGGCGCGGGCTGCGAGAACCGCGCCGCCGTGACCCCCGACACCCGCAAGGGCTACCTTATCAGCGAGTTCGGCGGGCAGAACTTCCCCGCCAAGCCCTTTGATGACGAGCCCCACCGTCTGGTGCAGGCGTTGCACCACGCCGCCGTGCTGAACGACAGCATCGCCCAGCCGGGCGTTGCGGGCAGCTTTGGCTGGTGCATGACCGACTACAACACCCACCGGGAGTTTGGCAGCGGCGACCGCATCTGCTACCACGGCGTGATGGATCTGTTCCGCAACCCGAAGCTCTCCGCCGCCGTCTACGCCAGCCAGAAAACGCCCCGTGCCCCCTCCGACATCGTGCTGGAGGTCTCCTCTGCCATGACGCTGGGCGACCTGCCCGGCGGCGCAGCCGCCGCCTGCTGGGTGTTCACCAACGCCGAGAGCGTGCGGCTGTACCGCGGCAACGACTTTGTGGCCGAGTTTACCCCCGACCGCCGGGGACGCTTTGCCGCCCTGCCCCACCCGCCCATTGAGATCAACGATTTTGTCGGCTCGCTGCTGGAAAAATACGAGGGCATGGATCACGCCACCGCCGTGCAGGCTGCCGCCATCCTCAACGAGCTGCGGCGGGACGCCATGGCGCTTTCGCCCCTGTCCAAGGCGCGGATGCTCTCGCTGCGGCTGAGCTGGAACGAGCTGATGCGGATGTACTACAAGTACATCGGTGTGCTGGGCAGCTCCGCGCCGGTGTACCGGTTCGAAGCGGTGTGGCATGGCCGCGCCGTGCGCACCGTGGTGCGGGAGCCGGTGCAGAGCGTCCGGCTGGAATGCACCGTGCACAACCCCCTGCTGACCGACGGCCCCACATGGGACTGCGCTGCGGTCAGCCTGCGCGCCATCGACCAGAACGGCAACCTGCTGCCCTACTGCGGCGAGGCCGTCTGCCTGTCCGTGGAAGGGCCGCTGAAAATTTTAGGCCCCTGCGTAGTGCCCCTGCGGGGCGGCATGGCGGGCACCTACCTTGCCACCACCGGCAAGGCCGGACGCGCCGTGCTGCACTGCCGCATGGAGGGCGCACTGGACACCGAAGCGGTGCTCACCGTGCGCAGCCGGGAGGAGCAAAACGTTTAATTTTCGTCCTTTCATGATAGATTTGCAGTCTGTTCAAAATTTTATCATGGTTGGCTGATATTCTAGAGGTACAAAGTATTCCGCAGGGCGGCGCTGCTGCCCTGCGTTTCCGTGTGTAAAGCCCCAGAGAAGAGGATGCGAAAACCTATGAGAGAAAAATTCCGTCAATTCATGATCGGCCGCTACGGCACCGATGGCCTGAACCAGTTTCTGAGCATGAGCTCCATCGTGATGCTGCTGGTGTCGCTGCTTACCCGCGTTTCCCTGTTCACATGGCTGGGCGCGGCGCTGCTGATTTTGTGCTACTACCGCAGCCTGAGCCGCAATATCTCCAAGCGCACCGAAGAGAATTACCGCTTTTACAGCCTGAAGGACCGGTTCAATAACAAGTTCCGCAGCCTGAAGGAGCAGTGGGCCAACCGCAAGCTGTACCACTACTACCGCTGCCCTCAGTGCCGCCAGAAGCTGCGCGTGCCCCGGGGACGCGGACGCATCCAGATCTCCTGCCCGCGCTGCGGCACCCAGTTCATCAAAAAAAGCTGAGCCGCCATGTTCGGATATGTGATCCCGGATCGGGCCGCCCTCAGCCCCGAAGCGCAGAGCCGCTACCGCTCGGCCTACTGCGGGCTGTGCCGCCGCATCGACGCTTTGCACGGGCTGCGGGGACGGTTCAGCCTGAGCTATGACCTGACCTTTTTGAACATTCTGCTGTGCAGTCTGTACGAGGGCGAAACCCCCGCAGACAGCGGCACCAGCCGCTGCCCCATCCACCCGGTACGGGGTGTGCTTTGGCGCAGCGCTGACCCCACCGACTACTGCGCCGACCTGAGCGTGGCGCTGCACTACTATAATGCGCAGGACAAATGGCAGGACGACCGCAATCTGCTGGCGCTGGGGTACAGCGCCCTGCTGGACAACAGCACCGCCGAAGCCGCCCTGCGCTGGCCGCGCCAGTGCAATGCGATCCGCTCGTGTCTCGCCAAGCTTGCCGAGTACGAAGCCGCCGGCAGCACCGACCTTGATGCAGTGTCGGGCTGCTTCGGCATCCTGATGGCGGAGCTGTTCGACTACCGGCAGGACCGCTGGGCACCGGAGCTGCGCAGCATCGGCTTCCATTTGGGCAAGTTCATCTACCTGCTGGACGCCTACGACGACCTGCCCCGCGACAAGCGCCGGGGCGCGTACAACCCCCTGCGGGAGCTGAGCACCCACCCGGACTATGAGGAAGAGATGCTGGACATCTTTGAGCTGTTGCTGGCACGCTGCGCGCAGAACTTTGAGCGTCTGCCCTGCGTGGAGGACGCAGATCTGCTGCGCAACATCCTGTATTCCGGCGTGTGGCTGAAATACAACTGCAAAAACGCAAAACGCACCGGAAAGCCCGATGTGTCTTGATTTTGTGCCGATATTCCGGTAAAATAAAACGGATATGGTGCAGCGGCGCTGTACCGTCAGTATAATGAGTGAGGAAGTATACCGAGCATGAGAGATCCCTATGAGGTGCTGGGCGTTCAGCGCGGCGCAAGCGACGATGAGATCAAAAAAGCATACCGCGCCAAGTGCAAGCGCTGGCACCCGGATTTGAACCCCAACGACCCCACGGCGGAAGAGCACTTCAAGGAGGTGCAGGCCGCCTACGATGCCATTACCAAGGGCGATACCGGCCCCCAGATGGGCGGCAACCCCTACGGCGGCTACCAGCAGCAAAGCTATAACCGGCAAGGCTATGGGCAGCAGGGTTACGGCCAGCAGAACTACGGCTATACCGGTTTTGACGGCTTTGACGGGTTTGAGGGCTTCGACCCCTTTGGCTTTGGTTTTGGCTTTGGCGGCTACCAGCAGGCCGGGCCCAGTGCTTCCGGCACCGACACCCCAGAGATGCAGGCCGCCCGCAACTTTGTGGCCAGCGGCCGCTACGCCGAAGCGCGCCGGGTGCTGGACGGCATGACCGGCCGCAACGCGCGGTGGTACTATCTCTCCTCGCTGGCCAATCAGGGGCTTGGCAAAAGCGTGGACGCTTTGCAGGATGCCCGCCGCGCTGTGCAGCTGGACCCGAACAACACCGAGTACCAGATGCACCTGCGCCGGATGCAGAACCCCGGCCAGACCTACCGCACCCAGACCACCTACGCCCAGCCCGGCGGGTTTGGGCGCTGGTGCTGGAGCATGATTTTACTGAACCTGCTGTGCAACTGCTGCTGCGGCGGCTGGGGCTTCCGTGGGTTCCGTATGTGATATGATTTTATACAAAAAGGCTGCTGCACGCACGGTGCAGCAGCCTTTTTCTGTTTGCGGATGTAAGGGTTTGCTCTTACTTCTGGGGAGCTTCGAAAGCGATGGCGGTAGCACCGGCAGCGGCGTCCACGCTCTTCAGAGAGATGGGAGCCACCTCGTAGTGCAGAGTGTCAAAGCTCTGGGTGTTGCCGTCCTCGGTGGTGAACTCCAGAACGTAGACAACGTCAGCCTGCTTGTCAGCCTCGACGTCACGGGTGATGACGATGCTCTCGCCGTCAGCCAGACCCTCGCCTGCCAGGTTCTCGCCCTTGTCCTCAGAGCCTGCATCGTACAGGTACAACTCGGTCACCTTGCTGCCGGTGGTGTTGTACACAGTGTACTCGGCAGAAGTGGCCTCGGCCTCAGAGGAAGCAGCTTCGGAGGAAGCAGCCTCGGAAGAGGCAGCAGCAGAGGATGCGGTGGAGGATGCAGCGGTAGAGGCAGAGCCGCCGCAGGCGGTCATGCCGACAGCCAGTGCCAGAGCGGCAGCTGCAATTGCAACAGTCTTGAGCTTCATAGGGATTATCTCCTTTTTCTACTTTTTTCTGGTTTCAGCCCCCGGCAGCATACCAACTGCCTTGGTTGGGCTGATGTCCTTCTATTATACGCACTTTGACAAAAAAAGCAAGCTTTTTTCGTCAAAAATTAACGATAAAACAAGAACTGTTACTATTTTGACATGAATTTGGCACATTTTAGGAGATGCAAACTTGAATCATATCGTTGACATTCCGGCTGTTTTTTCCCTATGTGGCTGCGGGATAACGGCGCAGATAATTTTATTTTCCCCTTGACAGCCGCCAGCCGCCGCTGTATACTATGCATCGTGAACAGCGTTCATGTTGGGAGGTGAGTTTACGAATCCAATGGCAACGTCCAAAGCGGACATCCTGAAAACCAGCCGGGAGCTGATCCAGCAGAACGGCTGGGCAGCGGTCAACATCCGTGCGGTCGCCGCAGCCTGCGGGGTCTCCGTGGGCTGCATCTACAACTACTTCGGCTCCAAGACCGAGCTGGTAAGCGCGGCAGTGGAAAGCATCTGGAACGACATCTTCCGCCACCCGGAGGACGAAGCCGTGTTTCAGGACACCCTGTCCTGCATCCAGTGGATGTACCGGCAGATGGAATACGGCTGCCAGCAATATCCCGGCTTCTTCACCCACCACGCGCTGGGCTTTGTGCAGCAGGACACTGCCGGCGGCAAGCAGCAGATGCGGCAGACATGGCAGCACATTCTGGACGCTTTGTGCAGCGTGCTGCGCCACGATGCCAAAGTCCGTCCTGACGCTTTTACCGAGCAGTTCACCCCGGAGCAGTTTGCGGGCATCCTGTTCTCCCTGATGCTGTCTGCGGTGGTGCAGCAGAGCTTCGACCCCTCTGCGGTGCTGGAGATCGTGCGCAGAACCATTTATTAAGCAAAAAACATCCCACAATCTTTGTGGGATGTTTTTAAGCCCGAATGTGAACATAGTTCAATTTGGTTTCTGCGCTCCGCAGAACATATGATCACCAGCCCTTTTCCCTACGATGCCTCCGGTACGGCTCTGCCGCGCCGGTTCGCTATAAAATCAAAAAACTGCAATCAAAACAAATAAAGGAGAAAAACGTATGAGAGCTGTTATTGAAACTGTTTTCGACATCTTCTATCTGGTCACCGTGCTCACGGTGGGCATCCGCATGATCCGCGGCAGCAAGGCTGGCACCCAGTTCCGCCTGTTCGGCCTGATGGCCGTTGTGCTGGGCGCGGGCGACTCTTTCCATCTGGTGCCCCGCGCACTGGCACTGTGCACCACTGGTCTGGAAAGCTACGCCGTGCCGCTGGGTCTGGGCAAGTGGATCACCTCTGTGACCATGACCGTGTTCTATGTGCTGCTGTACTACGTCTGGCGCAAGCGCTACCAGATCGAGGGGCAGAAGAACGTGACCGCCGCTGTGTACGCCCTGTCCGCTGTGCGCATCGTGCTGTGCATGATGCCGCAGAACCAGTGGCTCATCAACCACACCCCGCTGGCATGGGGCATCCTGCGCAATGTGCCCTTTGCCCTGCTGGGTCTGCTGATCATCGTGCTGTTCTACCGCAGCGCCAAACAGAACAACGACAAGGCTTTCCGCTGGATGTGGCTGACCATCGTGCTGAGCTTCGGCTTCTATATCCCCGTTGTCCTGTGGGCAGACGTGAACCCCATGATCGGGATGCTGATGATCCCCAAGACCTGCGCCTACATCTGGACCGTGCTCATCGGCTACAACGCCATGAAGGCCGAAACCGGCAAGCAGAACTGAGCCTGCACCTCCCCCGCTGCTTAACACAAAGGGGCGCACAAGACCCGGCAAAAAGACCGGAGCTGTATCAAGCCCTGAAAGGCTTTACAGCTCCGGTCTTTTGTTTTTGCTATCTCATTCGCCGTCCGTCAGCTCTTTTACAAGCCTTGTCAGGGTGGCTACATAGGACTCGTTGGAGAACTGCTGCTCATACAGCCGGCGGCAGTCATCGTGCATGGCAGCCAGCATCTCCGGGTGCTCGATCGCCCAAGCCAGCTTGTCGGCCAGCTGCTGCGGGTCGTCGTCCTTGTACAAAAAGCCGTCCACGCCCTCGGTCACAAGTCCCGCCGTGCCGGTGTGCTCCGATACGATGGAGGGCTTGCCGAAGATCAGACCCTCGGTGACAAAGGTAGGCATGGGATCATCGCGGGAAGCGCACACCACGCAATTGCACTGCTCCATCAGGGATTTCACCTCCGGGCGCTCCAGCCGCTTGCGGTAGAACACCGTCTGTGGGTAATCCCGCACCAGGCTGTCCACGGCGTTGTACATCCCCTTGTCGGCGGCTTTGCCCACAAAGAGGAAGGCGGCTTTTTCCCGCACCGCAGAGGGCAGCAGCCGGATGGCATTGCAGAAGATATCCGGGCCCTTGCGGGGCTCCAGCGAGCCGACCGTTACAAAGAGGGTGCGTCCCCCGGCAAAGCTGATGTCATAGCGGGGGAACTGCTCGGCGGCGTAGTCCGGCAGGCCGTAGATCAATTGCTCGATGTCAAAATCCGGCCTTACCGAGTGCATGGCGGCGGTGGCATGGGAGCCTACGGCGCAGATATGCACATTTTTGCCCAGCTCCCGGGGGATCTTGTGGGTGATGAAGGGATAGCCCGCAAAGGCATCGTGCAGCCACCACAGCACTGGTACAAAGGAGCCGTTCAGGGTGTTCACCACCGGCGCTTCCACCACCGTGTTGGCCAGCACAAGGTCTGCGCTGGTGGCCAGCCCCCACAGGGCGCTGGAGGTAACGCAGTCCGGGCGGGTGACCACGGCGGCACCGGCGTCCAGAAACAGCTGCAGCGGGCCCTCGTCCGCAGGACCCAGCACTACTACCTCAAAGCCAAGGCTGCGCAGCACCGGCACGGCGCTTACCAGCACGATGGGCGCGCCGGTCATGGTCAGCTCGTGGCTCAGGATCAGCGCGCGGCGTCCCTTGGCGGAGAATACGTCCTCGGCGCACAGCTCCCGGCGGAAGTGCAGCAGCGCCTGCGGGATGCAGCAGCTGTGCTGCGCCATGGCGTGGGACAGGCGCAGCAGCTCGGTAACGCTGTCCCTGCCCCGGGCGGCGGCGCGCACCTTGTCCAGCAGTGCCCGGGACACCATGGCGCAGCTGTTGCCGGGCAGGTGCCGGGTGCTCAGGTACAGGGCGGTAGAGCCGTCAAAGCCAAAGGAGGCATCGCAGACTGCAAGGTCTGCACCCTCCCGCAGGGCAGCGGCAAAATAGGTCAGGGCGGTAGGGATGCATTCCACATCCTCGCTCACCAGCAGCACCCCTGCCACATCGGGGGTCAGCTCGCCCTCCAGCGCAGTCACCAGACGGAACTTGCGGTGCAGCTGGTTTTGCAGCGCCGTTTCCAGCGCCTTGTGACGCCCCGGCGCATAGACCAGAAGATAGGTGCTCTGGGTATCGGTATAGGCCTGCTTGGACAATTGCTTGCGCTGCAGGGTACTGTAACTGGTGTACATCGATCCAACTCCTCCGGGCAGAATATCGGGCGGGCTCAGTGGCCGCGCAGCAGGGTCAGCAGTCTGCGCAGCGGAGCGGTCAGCCGCCAGCTGCTGCTGGCGCGTATCGTTTCCAGCGAGACCTGATATTCGTGCTGGATGCCCTGCAAAGTCAGCAGCTGCTGGTTCAGCCGCATACATTCGGCGCGGCTGGCCTGCAGCATCTCATCAGCCTCCTGCGCGGCGGCAGCATTCTTCAGCTTCAGCTCGTTCAGTGCCCGCAGCAGAGATTTGCCGGGCTGCTCGTGCAGAAAACGCCCCAGCGGGTAGTAGTGGTAGTTTACCGCAAACTTCATGCCGGCGCTAAAGCCGGTGGTGCAATGCAGCGAAAGGTTCGGGTCCACATCCAAAAACAGCAGGCAGTCCTCCTGCAGCATAAGGCCGTTGACCGACTGAAAGCTGATGCGCTCGTCCGAAATGGCAAGGTCGGTGATGCAGCAGGCCAGCTCGCCGGGATCCAGCCGGACAGCGCGGGCGTCCTCCGGCAGAACAAAGGTGACCGACACCTCATGGGTCAGCTCGTTGTGGGCATCCTCGGCTGCGATCAGGCATTCCCGGGGCGAAAAGCCGCTGCCGGTGTCGTAGAACAGCTGCGGCAGGGTGAGGGTAAAGTTATCCGTCTCCGTGCTGTGCTTGGCAAGCTCGGTCTGGCAGACCAGCAGCTGCTGCTCCAGCTCCAGACACCGCTGTGCCAGCTGGGAAACACCCTCGTCCGAGAGCCTGAGCTGCTGCTCCAGCTCTGCAATATGCGCCTGCAGGGCAGCAGGGGTCGCGGGGAGTTCATGGTTCATAACGGGATCCTCCTCTTCCTTATCCTATAAGCTCAGCTGCGCCGCCGCAGCCGCAATGTGCTGAAAAGCCGTTTGCATAAGCATTGCAAGCAGCTTCCGAAAGATCAGTGCCGCGCAGTGTAGTGCACCTGCGGGGTGTGCCGCTGGGTGGGGAACAGCCGGATGATCAGCTCCCGCCGCCGCTGCAGCAGGGCACAGACCAGCCAGATGGAGCCCAAAGAAAAGGCATATTCCAGCCCGATGCCCACAAACGGGCGGTCGGCGTATTTTGCCGCAAGCAGATACCACGGAATGGCGGTAAGCTCCACGGTATGTATGCAGAAGATATACAAGGAGCGGCGTCCGATGGCCTCAAAAAAGCTCACCAGCGCGTTCCGGTGCCGGTTCAGCCGCAGAAACAGCCGGACGAACAGCAGGCCGGCAAGGCCGTCCAGCAGGATGCTGATGGGGCCTAAGGTCCACTCTGCCATGGAAACGCAGTCGGTGCTGCCGGTGGCAAAGGCAGCCACCGGGATCAGCAGAACAGCTGCCCACAGGATGCAGGACATCCGGCGGGACAAGGGCTGATCCAGCCAGTGCTGCCGCTTGGCAAGGTAGCCGATGTACAGATACGGCGTGATCACCGCGCCCTGGATCAGGCAGAAAGGCAGCTCCCACGCAAGGCTGGTGCCCCAGCCCAGCAGGGCGCAGCCGCCCACTGCCCACGAAACGTACCGCTCCGGGAAGATGTTCAGGATGACGTCCAGCAGGATCCAGCCCACCAGCAGCGCCAGCAGATACCACATGGGCCCGCAGGAAAAGAACTCCTGCCCAAAGTAGGTGGCCGTATGGGGCAGACCCAGCAGAAAGCCGCCCGCCACCTTGATGCTCTCGGTCAGCGAGCCGGGCAGGTAGTGAAAGGTCTTATAATGAATGATAAAATGCAGCACTGTGGTGAACACCGCAGTATAGCAAAAGGGCTTGAGCAGACTTTTGAGCTGCTGGTGGATGCATTTGTGGATAGAGCGCTTGCGGAAGCCGTAGCCGCTGGCAATAAAAAAGGCTGCCATCAGCGTTTCGCGGTAGATAAAGCAAAAAAAGGCGGTCAGTGACAGGCCGTTCGACAGCTGGAGCGGATAAAGCTCTACGGTATGCCCCAGCACGATGGACAGCATCCCTGCGCCCTTGAGCATATCAAACATCCCGATGGAGCTGACAGTGCGGGGCTTGGTTGTTTCCATGAAAGATTCCTTCCCTGCGCCGGGCAGATACCCCCCTCGAGAAAAAGCCGGATACGGCGCAAATGATCAGTTTTTATGCAGCATTGCCATGATATATGGCTAGTATAATGCTTTTTGGGGAGACTGTCAATTTTGTTTTGCAGTCCGCGCCATACCGGAACTGGTATTTTGCGCTAAAAATTGTAGCACAGGAACCGGCGGATTGCAACGAAAGGTAGAATTTGGCCAGACTGCGCCAAAAGATACGCAACAAAAACTTGTCAAGATAAGAAATTAAATGTTGCAGAAGTATTGCATTGCGCTGGAAGATATTGTATACTGGGCACAGTTGAGCGCCCGGGCTGCGCCCCGAAGGACGGGGCCGGACACTGGGCAGGACAAAATGCTCCGGGAGGGTAAAATTATGGTCACATCGCTGTATCAGTCACTTTGTAATATGGAAACGATCTATGCGGACCACGTGGCGATCCGGTATTATGACGAGGCAAAACAGGGCGTAACGGAGGTGTACTACCGCCAGTATGCTCAGGATCTGCGCAGGTTCGTCAGCTTCCTGCGCAGTAAGGCAGGGGATGTCAAGGGGCAGCGGGTCGCGATCCTGGCCCGCAACAGTTACCACTACATCATCTGTATGTACGGCACCGTGCTGGCGGGCGGTGTGGCAGTGCCGCTGAATATGGGCAAGAACTGGGACGAGATCCAGTACGAGCTGGATCTGGTGGAGCCGGTCTGTGTGCTGCAGGACGGTGAGTATCTGCAGCGGGAGCCTGCCCTGGCGGATGCCTACAGTGCAAAGCTGGAGCCGATGGATGCCTTTACCGCCTTTGCCCCCGCACAGGATGTAAAGGAAGTGGAAGATCTTGCCGCGATGGCCTTTATCATGTTTACCTCCGGCACCACCGGCCGCAGCAAGGGCGTTATGCTGAGCCAGAAGAACCTGTTTGCGGCCATGCCCGCCTTTCTGGATCCGTTTGATGATGTGCGCAAGGCGACCGGCTGGGACACCGATAAGTTCTGCTCGCTGTCCGCGCTGCCCATGTTCCACATCTCGGCCATGACCAGTCTGGTATCCTGGAGCATTACCGGCCACTGCATCAACCTGTGCAACGACCTCAAGTATTTCTACCGCGATATCGGCGCGATGCACAGCGAGGTGATGGCTGTGGTGCCGGTGCTGCTGAAGAGCCTATATAAGGATGTGATGAAGGGCCGCCGCGACCGCCTGAATGGCCTGTGCGTCCTGACCTGCGGCGCAGCCATGTTCGACCCCAAGATGCTCAAGGACCTGATGGACAAGGGCTTCTTTATTGCCCAGATGTACGGCCTGACCGAGACCTGCGGCGATGGTGCCTGGAACTCCTCCCAGGAGGAAAAGCACCTGACCAGCGTGGGCCATGTAGACAACAGCTGCGAGTATAAGCTGGACGATGGCGAGCTGTGTATGCGCGGCACCCCCATCATGCTGGGCTACTATAAGGACCCCAAGGCCACGGCTGAGGTCATCGACAAGGACGGCTGGTTCCACACCGGCGACATCGCCCGGCTGGAAGAGGACAGCTATATGTACCTGACTGGCCGCAAGAAGAACCTGATCATTCTGGGCAGCGGCGAGAACATCAGCCCCGAGGAGTTGGAGGGTCTTGTGGAAAAATGCCCCGCCGTGCAGGAATGCATCGTGAAGGAAATGGGCAAAAAGATCGGCGCTGTGGTGTACTGCCCGCAGGACAAGCAGCAGACTGTGCAGGATCATATTACCGAGATGAACCGTACCCTGCCGCTGTATAAGCGCATCGGCGTGGTGGAGTTCAGCGAAACTCCGCTGCCCCGCAACGCCACGGGCAAGCTGGTACGATAAGTATAAAGCGGAAAATGTAAAACAGAAAGGAAAACTACAATGGGCGAATTTGTGGAAACTATGTACGATGCCATTACGCAGGGCATGGAAAAGGAATTTCCAGAGCGTGTGGCCTTCCGTTACTACACCGAGGAGACCGACACGGTGACCACCGTCCTTTTTAAGGAGCTGGCACAGGATGTCCGCCGGACGGTCACCTACCTCCAGAGCACCATCCCGGATGTGAAGGGCAAAAAGGTCTGCCTGCTGAGCAAGAACAGCTACGAATATGTGGTAAATACCTTCGGTGCGATCATGGCAGGCTGCGTGCTGGTGCCGATGAACCAGCGCAAGAGCTGGGCGGAGATGTCCCACGAGTTGGAACTGGTGGAGCCCGCCGCCATCCTGACCGACGGCGAGGACTACGGCAATAAGGAGCAGCTGGAGGCTGCCTACGGCAGCCTGCTGCATCCCATGGATGAGTTCCGCAACTATGAGCCTGCGGCAGAACTGCACCCCATCGGTCACGATGACCTGATGGTGCTGATGTTCACCTCCGGCACCACCGGTCTGAGCAAGGGCGTTATGATGAGCGAGCGCAACCTGTTCAGCGCAGGTCATGTGCTGTGGGCCATCTCTGCACAGCTGGCAGACAAGATCGATCTGACAAAGCCCCTGCCAGGTCACTACATGGTGCTGCCTATGTTCCATCTGGGCGCTTTCATCGACCTGTTCTCCACCACCGTCATGGGCTGGCCGCTGAATCTGGGCAGCGATATCCGCAACTTCTACCGCGATATCCAGAAGATGCCCAGCCAGATCATGTCTGTGGTGCCGATGATCATGAACGCCCTGCACAAGGACGTGATGCGCGGCCACCGCGACCGTCTGGGCGATCTGTGGGTGCCCATCGGCTCCTCTGCCATGTTCGACCCGCAGGTGCTGCTGGATATGGTACATAACGGGATGTTCGTCATCCAGTGCTACGGCGCTACCGAGACCTGCGCCGCCGGCATCATCAACTTTGCGCAGGACGAAAAGCACATTGGTGCTGTGGGTCAGGGCAGCAAGCTGATGGACTACAAGATCGAGCCGGACGGCGAGCTGTGTATGCGCGGCGACTGCGTGATGATGGGCTACTATAAGGACCCGGAGGGCACTGCAGAGGTCATCGACAAGGATGGCTGGGTGCACACCGGCGACCTTGCCCGGGTGGACGAGGACGGCTACTACTACATCATCGGCCGCAAGAAGAACCTGATCATTCTGGACAGCGGCGAGAACGTCAGCCCCGAGGAGCTGGAGGGTATGTTAGAAAAATGTCCCGCTGTGCAGGAATGTATCGTAAAAGAACTGGGCAAAAAGATAGGTGTTGTGGTATACTGTGAAAAGGAGCACCAGCAGACCGTGCGGGACTTTGTTACCCAGATGAACCGTACTGTCCCCCTGTACAAGCGCATCGGCGTGGTGGAGTTCAGCGAAACACCGCTGCCCCGCAACGCTACGGGCAAGCTGGTGCGCAAGTAAAACGCAACAGAAAGGAAGCATAATACGATGGAACGTGCAGAAATCATTTCTCAGATCACGGCTATTCTGGAGGATGTCGCAGAGGTATCACCGGAGGATGTGACCGAAAGCAGCGTCCTGATGGACGATCTAGATCTGTCCTCTATGGAAATCCTGACCATTGTGGCGGATCTTGAGGAGACCTTTGGTCTGCGCATCCCGGAAAAGGAGCTGCGCAACTTTGTCACCATGGGTGATCTGGTGGATTATCTGGCAGCAAACGTGGGGTAAAACCAATGGAAACACAACAGCGCTCGACGGAATATAACTTTCAGGGTGTTATGTATTTTTTCCGTCGGGAAAAAGTCCAGTGCCGGTACCAGTTCTCGTTGCGGGATGCGGTGGATCTCACCCTTTTGCAGCGGGCACTGACAACGGCCTTGGCAAGTGCGCCTTATTATACCCAGCGTCTGGTGCAGGAAAAGCGGGAGATGTGGCTGGAGCCCAATACGGAACCCTGCCTTGTGTACCCAGGCAGCACCATGCGCAATATCCCGGAGGAAACGAACGGCTACCTGTTCTGCGTCAGCTGCGAAGGGGATACCATCTACTTTGACTGGCATCACTTCCTACTGGACGGCCACGGGGTATCGCCCCTGTTCACCAGCATTCTGGAGCAGTACTGCAACCTGCGTTACGGCACTGCCTTTGCGGTGCAGCAGATCGTGTGCGACCCGCCCTATGATATGGATGCCATGCTGGCAGAGCACCCGCCCGTGGAGGGCGGGAGCGACGCCATCCAGCGGGACGTGGTGCAGACCTACGAGGGTACGCTGCGCCGCACCCGGGTGTGCCTGAGCAAGCAGAGCCTTGTGGAAAAAGCACTGGCAAACAACGCAAAGCCGGTAAGCGCCCTGATGGGTCTGCTGTGCATGGCCATGCGGGAGTATCTGGGCAAGGAGAATATCCAGTATTCCTACTCCTCCGATACCCGCGATGTGGCTGGTGTGCCGAATGCGCTGTACAACTGCGTATGCAGCTTTGAGCATACGGTGCAGCTGCAAGCTCAGACCCGCCTTGCGGATTTTATATCTGACGTAGATGCAGACATCAAGCGGGACTTGCAGCCGCAGTCCAAGCGCCGCCGCATGACCGAGCAGATGGGCTGGGTGTACAAGGTGAATCAGCAAAAAGCCCCCCTGCGCATCAAGCAGCGGGTGTTCCAGATGGGCGAGTACATTGGTGGCACTATTTCGGATTTCTGGCTCAGCTATCTGGGCAATCCGCTGATGCCCGCCACCCCGGAGCTGGCACAGTACACCACGGATTTTGGTGTCTGGGTGCCGCCGGATGGCGCATCCGTGGGCGTGGAAGCCGCCAGCCTGAACGGAAAGATCATCCTGTGCATCCACAACAAGGCACCCCACCCGGGTCTGGCCGATATTCTCCGCAAGAACTTTGAAAACGAAGGTGTCACCGTGCTGGAAGCCGCCGATCTGGACTGAGAAGTACATAAAAAAACAAAAAGGATCGCTGCACCTTATGGGTACAGCGATCCTTTTTTCATGCCGCAGCCGGGTCTTTTCTTTTTATCAAATCCCCCAAATTGCAAAACAAAGTTCCGCTTCCGTTCACAAAGGGCGGCGGGAGATGTGCTATACTGATTCCAGAATTTCCAGTTATGAAAGGAGTTTTGTTTCCATGAGCCAAGCCGCCGCGCAGCAGCCCTCCCGCAAAAAGACCGTGATCTCTCTGCTGGTGCTGCTGGCACTTACCTGCATCATCGTGTTCACTTTTAAGGATCACTGGGCCGAGATCACCACGGCGCTGGCACAGCTGTCGGTGTGGCAGGTGCTGGCGGTGCTGGCGGTCGGCGTCAGCTACCCCCTGCTGGAAGGCTGCGTGGCGTGGGTCATCGTGCGCAGCCGTCTGCCGCAGTTCACCCTGCGGCAGGGGCTGGATGTAGGCTGGTGCGGCACCTTTGGCAACGTGGTCACGCTGGGTGCCGGTGCGGTGCCGGTGCAGCTGTACTACCTGCACAAGGTCGGGCTGCCGCTGGGCCCCGGCGCAGGGCTGATGACGCTGGAATACGTTTTCCACAAGAGCACGGTGCTTTTGTACGCCACCGTGATGCTGCTGTTGCAGCGCCGCTGGCTTGCAGCCAACACCACCGGTGTCATGCGCTACCTGCCCATGGCATACGCTGTGGTAGCGGTAATTATCGCGGCGCTGGTGCTGCTGTGCGTCTCGCCGCTGGTGCAGAACCTCGCCCGCTGGCTGCTGGGCTTTCTGCCCAAGACCGAAAAGTGGCAGCAGCGCCGCGCCGACTGGCTGGAGCAGCTGGAAGTGCTAAGCACCGAGAGCCGCCGACTGCTGGCAGATAAGCCCCGCTGCCTGAAAATTTTTGCCCTGCAGGCGCTCAAGCTGTTCGGGCTGTTCTGCCTGCCCTACCTGTGCATCCGGTTCATGGGGCTTTCGCCGCTGGGCTTCTGGCAGGTGCAGCTGCTCACCAGCCTGATGCTCTTCGTTTCCAACGCCCTGCCCAACGTAGCCGGGATGGGTTCCATCGAAACCGCCTTTCTGCTGGTGTACGGCAGCTTTCTGGAACGGGGCGAGGTGATGAGCGTGCTGATGCTCTACCGCATCGCCAGCTATTATGTGGTATTTGCCGCCAGCGCCGTGGGCTTTTTCATCGCTCAGCGGCATCTGGCGCAAATGGCGCCGCCAAAGGAGGGGTGAGCAGATGAAAAGCTTCCACATTCCCCGCACCGCTTTATTTTTTATCCTGTTTGCACTGGCAGCTTTTGCTGTGCTATACCATCCCATCGACCTGAAAGCACTGGTACGCGCCAGCTCGCAGGGCACGCTCCGCACCGAGGAAGTGGCGCATTTTGGCAGCACAAACGACATGGACTATCACCTCCTCTCCATGGACAGCGAAGCGTTCCAACAAACGGCAGAATTGCTTTCCACTGTCTCCTGCCGCAAAAAGCTGAACCAGAACTATTCTGCCTACACCCACGATACCTTCCCGGTGCAGTCGGTCACCGTCAGCTTTTATGACGATGCCGAAAACCAGAAGTTTCTGCTGACGGTGTACTCCGACGGCGTGTGCATCCTGAACAGCGCCTATGTCAGCGTAAAATACCCCGGCGGCGGCGCAGCGCAGCTGTATGAACAGCTGGCGGGGATGGGGCAGTAAAAAATGATTTTGAATGCCCTCCGCTTATCGGGTTGCGGCACCCAGCATCCGCATCGTGCCTTGGGCGGCACTCGCGTCTTGCTGGCCGCTGCCCCAACAACTCCTCCCTGTTTCCGCCACTGGCGGCGGTCGTCGTCGTTGCGCTCTGGGCATATTCAGCGGAAAAATTATTTTAATTTCGCGTTTGTCGCGGCCTGCGGGCCGCTCCAAACGCATTTTCACGGGTGGGGTCGTAAAGGCAGATGGCATATTTGTCGTTTACCTCGCATCCCTCTCCGTGAAAGCTGGATTCAGAAACGCCCGCAGGCGTTTCTGAATCCAAAATTTAAAATGAAATTCCTTAATCTATGGCCAAAGCGCACGCGGCGGCCATTTCAAATCATCCCTCAAGGCCTAGCGCACAGAGGGAGTTCCCTCACAAAAACAAAAATCGGGGCGTGCAGGTGGTCAAGCTGCACGTCCCGTTTTTGTTTTCTTTGCGTCGGCTGTGGTACCAAACACAGCCGGTGCCGCGCCGGAAGCTGCAGAGCAAACCGTGCTGCCGCTTCCCGTAGAAAAGAGAAAGGAATGGAGGAATGGAGCGGAGCGCTTGCAGACGCTCCTTTTTTCTGGTGCAACGTGGTTAGAACTAGCTAACCACCGCTGCGAGAACAGAATACCACAGTCAGTTAGTCTTGTCAACCCTTAATTTGCAAATTTTTTCGCAAATTGTGTGCACCGCCGGGGTTTCGGCGGTTTTTCTACATTCTGCCCAAAGAACAGCCTTTCCGCTGGAAGAAAACCCACTTGTTTTCTATTGCTTTTTAAAGCGGTTCTTGCTATTATAATAACGCAAGATTTTGTGGGCAGGTTTTTATTTTTGTCTACACCTTGTAGTAAGGGCTGCCGCAGCCGGCAGTTCAAGACCGTTTCGCCCCCAGAAAACCGCCCAGACAGAGCGGTTTTTCAAAGGCTCATTAGTTAGAAAACGCTAACTGCGTAATGGAGCAAGGAGGTTCCAATGATCCAGTTTGAACAGTGGGAAGGCTTTGAAGGCCGTATCTGGAAGGAAGAAGTCAATGTGCGTGACTTCATCCAGAAAAACTACACCCCGTATGACGGCGACGAAAGCTTTCTGGCAGGCCCCACCGAGGCTACCGATAAGCTTTGGGGTGCTTTGCAGCAGCTGCAAAAGGCCGAGCGCGCCAAGGGCGGCGTGCTGGATATGGAGACCGAGGTGGTCAGCAGCCTGACCTCCTACGGCCCCGGCTATATTGACGAAAACCTGAAGGATCTGGAGCAGATCGTTGGCTTACAGACCGACAAGCCCCTCAAGCGCGCCTTTATGCCCTACGGCGGCATCAAGATGGCAGAGCAGGCCTGCACCACCTACGGCTACCAGCCCTCTGCCGAGCTGCACAAGATCTTTACCGACTACACCCGCACCCACAATCAGGCCGTGTTCGATGCCTACACCCCGGAGATGAAGAAGGCACGCCACACCCACATCATCACCGGTCTGCCGGATACCTATGGCCGCGGCCGCATCGTGGGCGACTACCGCCGCGTAGCCCTGTACGGCATCGATGCCCTGATCCAGTTCAAGCAGGAGGATCTTGCCAACTGCGGCGACGGCACCATGACCGATGACGTCATCCGTCTGCGCGAGGAGATCGCCCGCCAGATCAGCGCCCTGAAGGGCATGAAGAAGATGGCCGAAGCCTACGGCTACGACATCTCCCAGCCCGCCAAGGACGCCAAGGAAGCCTGCCAGTGGCTGTACTTCGGCTATCTGGCCGCCATCAAGACCCAGAACGGCGCCGCTATGAGCGTGGGCCGCATCTCCACCTTCCTCGATATTTATATCCAGCGCGATCTGGACAAGGGCATCCTGACCGAGAGCGAGGCTCAGGAGCTTATCGACCACATGGTCATGAAGTTCCGCATGGTCAAGTTCGCCCGCATCCCCAGCTACAACCAGCTGTTCTCCGGCGATCCCGTCTGGGCAACGCTGGAAGTGGGCGGCATCGGCATGGACGGCCGCAGCATGGTCACCAAGAACTGCTACCGCTTCCTGCACACGCTGGAAAACATGGGCCCCGCACCGGAGCCCAACCTGACCGTGCTGTACTCTTCTGCCCTGCCGGAGGCCTTTAAGAAGTACGCCGCCAAGGTGTCCGTCAACACCAGCAGCGTCCAGTACGAGAACGACGATGTGATGAAGCCCGTCTGGGGCGATGATTACTCCATCTGCTGCTGCGTGTCTGCCACCCAGACCGGCAAGGAGATGCAGTTCTTCGGCGCACGCGCCAACCTTGCCAAGTGCCTGCTGTACGCCATCAACGGCGGTGTGGACGAGAAGAGCCACGAGCAGTGCGGCCCCAACTATGCCCCCATCACCAGCGAGTACCTGACCTATGACGAGGTGCTGCCCAAGTATGTGCAGATGCTGGACTGGCTGGCCGGGCTGTACGTCAACGTGCTGAACCTCATCCAGTATATGCACGACAAGTACTACTATGAGGAAGCCGAGATGGCACTCATCGACACCGATGTGCGCCGCACCTTTGCCACCGGCATTGCAGGCTTCTCCCATGTCATCGACTCCCTGAGCGCCATCAAGTACGCCAGGGTGAAGGTGGTGCGCGATGAAAACGGCCTTGCCACCGGCTTTGAGACCGAGGGCGACTTCCCCAAGTACGGCAACGATGACGACCGCGCCGACGAGATCGGCGTGTGGCTGCTCAAGACCTTCCTTGAGATGATCAAGAAGCGCCACACCTACCGCAACTCCGAAGCCACCACCTCCATCCTGACCATCACCTCCAACGTGGTGTACGGCAAGTACACCGGCGCTCTGCCGGACGGCCGCGCCGCCTTCACCCCGTTTGCCCCCGGCGCTACCCCCAGCTACGGTGCCGAGCAGAACGGCCTGCTGGCTTCGCTGAATTCCGTGGCAAAGCTGCCCTACCACTGGGCACTGGACGGCATCTCCAACACCCAGACCATCAACCCTGAAGCGCTGGGTCACAGCGAGGGCGAGCGCGTGGAGAATCTGGTGCAGGTGCTGGATGGCTACTTCGATCAGGGCGCACACCACCTGAACGTGAACGTCTTTGGCAAGGAGAAGCTGCTGGACGCCATGGAGCACCCCGAAAAGGAAGAGTACGCCAACTTCACCATCCGCGTTTCCGGCTACGCCGTCAAGTTCATCGACCTGACCCGTGAGCAGCAGCTGGACGTGCTGGCCCGTACCTGCCATGGCGTCCTGTAAGACCCTTGGGTACGTCCACTCGCTGGAATCCTTCGGCTCGGTGGACGGCCCCGGCGTGCGCTTCGTAGTGTTTTTGCAGGGGTGTGCCCTGCGGTGCAAGTACTGCCACAACCCCGAAACATGGGCAGAGGGCGGCGAGGAATGGACGGCGGAAGCGCTGTTCCAGCGGGTATACCGCTACCGCAACTACTGGGGTAAAAAGGGCGGCATCACGGTCAGCGGCGGCGAGCCGCTGCGGCAGCTGGACTTCCTGACCGAGTTCTTCACGATGGCGCGCGCCAAGGGCGTGCACACGGCGCTGGACACCGCCGGGCAGCCTTTCCGCCCGGATGACCCGGCGTATCTGGTGGCATTTGACCGTCTGATGGCTAACACCAGTCTGGTGATCTTAGACCTCAAGGAGATCGACCCGGAGCGCCACCGGCAGCTCACCGGCAAGGACAACGCCAACATCCTTGCCATGGCGCGGCACATCTCCGACCTCGGCATTCCGCTGTGGATACGGCACGTCCTTGTGCCCGGTCTGACCGACGACGAGGAAGGGCTGCGCAAAACAGCAGACTTTATTCGCAGCCTGAAAACCGTGCAGCGGGTGGAGGTGCTGCCCTACCACACCTTAGGGCTGTTCAAGTGGCAGAAGCTTGGCATCCCCTATCCCCTGCCGGACGCTGTACCGCCCACCGCAGAGCAGGTAAAGCGGGCAGAAGAACTGCTGGAAGTGAGCCGGTATCCCGGTTAACGAAAGACCATTTTAATTGCGCTCCGCTTCGCTCTGCGCAAGTTCAGCGGAAAGAACATCTATGATTTCGGACTCCCGGAGCGTCTGCGGACGCTCCGGGAGTCCATTTTCACGGGAAGGGTCGCAGCGGCAAGCGACATTTGCAGCGCCGCTTCCTTCGGAAGCGCGGCGCTGCGGAAAAATCTTGCGATGCCGTTTGCCTTTACAGCCCCTCCCGGTTCTTCGTTCCTCCTTGACTTCCCTGTGCGGCACCGCTATAATAAAAGGGTAAAAGGATAAATGCGTTTATCCGGGCAGAGTAGCGCCGCACACCGTCTGCGCAGAGAGAACAGGCCGCTGGCTGGAAGCCTGTTTGCAGACCGCCGCGCAAAGTGCGCCCGGACAGCACGCGGCGGGAACCCCTGCGGGGAAGTATCGCCGTGCGGTGCGCCGCCGTTACCGGCTTTGAGCGACAAACAGAAGTGGAACCGCGATTTTGATTTTAAAACCGCCTTCGGAGCTGTGCTGCGTGCACCGCTCCGGGGGCGTTTTTTTTGCGGCTTCTGTTTGGAACAAAAAGGAGAATTGACCATGCAGATCTTCAACACCTTGACCCGACAGAAGGAAGAATTTGTGCCGCAGGTGCCCGGCGAGTACCGCATCTACGTCTGCGGCCCCACCGTGTACAACTATATCCACATTGGCAACGCACGCCCGCTGATCGTGTTCGACACCCTGCGCCGCTATCTGGAATACCGGGGCAACAAGGTGATCTATGTTTCCAACATCACCGATATCGATGATAAGCTCATCAAGAAGGGACAGGAAGAGGGCACCTCCATGAAGGAGGTGGCGCAGCGCTTTGAGGCCGAGTACCTGAAGGATGCCGCCGGTCTGAACTGCGAAAAGCCCACCGTGCAGCCCCGCGCTACCGAGCACATCCCCCAGATCCTGGATATCGTCAAGGATCTGATCGACTCCGGCCACGCCTACGTTGCCAAGAACGGCGATGTGTACTTCCGCGTGAAGAGCGACCCCGGCTACGGCAAGCTGAGCCACCTGAATCTGGACGATCTGGAAAGCGGCAACCGCGAGCTGCGCAGCCGCATGGAAGACGATCTGAAGGAAGATCCCGCCGACTTTGCCGTCTGGAAGGCTGCAAAGCCCGGTGAGCCCGCATGGGAAAGCCCCTACGGCATGGGCCGCCCGGGCTGGCACATCGAGTGCAGCGCCATGAGCCGCACCCATCTGGGCAAGACCATCGACCTGCACTGCGGCGGTCAGGACTTGATCTTCCCCCACCACGAAAACGAGATCGCCCAGAGCGAGTGCGCCAACGGCTGTGAGTTTGCCCGCTACTGGATGCACAACGGCTTTATCAACGTGGACAACCAGAAAATGTCCAAGAGCCTGCACAACTTCTTTACCGTGCGGGATGTGGCAAACCTCTACGGCTACGAGCCCATCCGCTACTTCATGCTGACCGCCGGCTACCGGATGCCCCTGAACTACACCGTGGACCTCATCGAGAGCTGCAAGAACAGTCTGGAGCGCCTGTACACCTGCCGCGAGAATCTGGACTTTGCCCTGAGCAAGACCGACTTCGGCACCGATGAGACTTTGAAGGAAAAGGCCACCGAGGCACGCACCAAGTTCTGCACCGCCATGGACGACGACCTGAACACCCCGGATGCGCTGGCTGCCGTGTTTGATCTGGTCAAGGAGATCAACACCCTGTCCGCTGCTTCCAGCAAGGCTGCACTGGAGACCGCTGCCGCCGCTTTTGACGAGATCACCGGCGTGCTGGGTCTGCTGTACAACCGCAAGAAGGACGAAGTGCCCGCCGAGGTGACCGCGCTGGTGGAGAAGCGCGCTGCCGCCAAGAAGGCCAAGGACTGGGCCACCGCAGATGCCATCCGCGCACAGCTGACCGAACTGGGCTGGGCTGTCAAGGACACCGCACAGGGTCCCCAGCTGAGCAAGCTGTAAAACTTAGCGCCGCAAGCGCGCTGTAACAGAAAAGAGGACGCCGCACGAAGCGGTGTCCTCTTTTTGCTGCTTATGATATTGTCAGGATCAGTGGCCGCAGCTCTCGCAGTGCTCACAATCCTCTTCCAGCTTGCCCACGATGGGTTCCGGGTCGATGCCCTGACGGCGGTAGTAGTCGGACAGAGCAGCCTTGACAGCCTGCTCCGCCAGAACAGAGCAGTGCACCTTGACCGGAGGCAGACCTTCCAGAGCCTCCACAACGGCCTTGTTGGTCAGCTTCAGCGCCTCGTCCACGGTCTTGCCCTTGATCAGGTCGGTGGCCATGCTGCTGGTGGCAATGGCTGCGCCGCAGCCAAAGGTGAGGAACTTGACGTCCACGATCACATTGTTCTCGATCTTCAGGTACATCCGCATGATGTCGCCGCACTTGGGGTTGCCCACTTCACCCACGCCGTTTGCGTCGGGCAGTTCACCTACGTTGTGCGGATTTGCGAAATGCTCCATGACCTTGGCACTATACATACTTGCCATAATTACTGCTCTCCCTTCAGGCTGAACTGGCGGGCCTTGTTCTGACCCTGCAGCCACATACAACTCATAGCGCGGCGGCGGGGGATGACCTCCTCCAGCACGTCACACAGATATTTTGCTTCCTCCATGGTGTTCTGCGGGCCAAAGGTGAACCGCATGGAACCGTGGCCGATCTCTTCCGGCAGGCCGATGCTCAGCAGCACATGGCTGGGGTCCAGACTGTCGGAGTTGCAGGCAGAGCCGGTAGAGGCGCAGATGCCGTGCATATCCAGATCCAGCAGGATGGTCTCGCCCTCCAGACCCGGGAAGCTGATGTTCACATTGTTGGGCAGACGGGGACTGCGGCCGCCGTTCAGGCGGGCTTCCGGGATGTTCTTGAGGATGCGGTCGATGACGTAATCCCGCAGCTCGCTCTCGTGGGCCATGCGCTCATCCAGATGCGCCGTGGCGATCTCCAGTGCCTTGCCCATGGCGGCAATGCCGGCCACGTTCTCGGTGCCTGCACGGTGGCGGGCTTCCTGACTGCCGCCGTCGATCAGGTTCTGGGGCCATACGCCCTTGCGGCAGTACAGTGCACCCATGCCCTTGGGACCGTTGAACTTGTGGGCGCTCATGGACAGCATATCCACGCCCAGCTCCTTCACATCCACGGGGATGGCACCCACAGCCTGCACGGCATCGGTGTGCATCCACACGCCGTGCTTGTGGGCAATCTCGGCAATCTCCTTGATGGGCTGGATGGTGCCGATCTCGTTGTTGGCCATCATAATGCTGACCAGCGCGGTATCGGGACGGATGGCAGCTTCCACGTCCTCGGGACGGATGTAGCCCTCGGCGGTGGGCTTGATATAGGTCACTTCAAAGCCCATGCGCTCCAGTGCAGCCATGCTGTGCATGATAGCATGGTGCTCAAAAGCGCTGGTGATGAGGTGCTTTTTGTTCTGGCGTGCCTTGGTAAAGGCAGTGCCCTTCACCGCCCAGTTGTCGGCCTCGGAGCCGCAGCTGGTAAAGAAGAGCTCAGCCGGACTTGCATTGATGGCCTTTGCCACCTGCGCACGGCCGGTATCTACAAATTCCTTTGCCTCGTAGCCGATGCTGTAATGGCTGCTGGGGTTGCCGCAGGCACCGCTCAGGGCTTTGACCATCATTTCCAGTGCCTCGGGAGCACAGGGAGTGGTGGCAGCATTATCCAGATAAACCACTTTTTCCATGTTTTCCATAGGAATGATCCTTTCTTATTGAACGCGTCTGCAGGAGCCTTGAATGCCCTGTGCAGATGCGGAATCCTTTCAACGGATAAGTTATACCATATCATTCCCTAGTATGTCAATATGAATACTGGATTTTCGTGATTCAGTCACCTTTTTTGCCTTTTCCGGTCAGCTTACCCAGCGCAACCTTCCACTTGGGGTAGCCCCAGCGCTTATCCTCGGCAAAGTCGTCCGCCAGCTTCCACGGAAAGATGCCGCCGTCAAAGTACAAGTTTCCGGCTTCGTCCACCCGGTCCAGCTTTTTGGGCAGATAGCTCTCGTCGTAATAGCTCTTGCGGCGGTCCGGCAGTACCCAGTGCAGCGTGCCGTCCTCATCCATGCCGGACGCCCACACGCCGAACACAAAGGTGGCAGCTTCGCCGTAGCAGTGCTGCTCAAAGCGGATAGCGCCATCGTAGTAGAACTTGATGACCTCCAGCGTGCCGGATTCCTTTTTGCCGTCCCGCCCTAAGGTAGGGCGGTAATCCTGCTGGTAACGGCGGCCGCAGTGGCTGCCTGCGAACTCTTTTGCATGGAACGACATGGCATGGTTTCCTTTCTGTTGTGGTTTTGCGCTTCCTATTGTAATAAGCGGCTTTTTGGCGGGACGATTTGGAATATCCTCCGCTGCGCTCTGGATATTTTTAGCGGAATTGGATTTTTTATTTGAGCATCTGAAAAGCCTGCGGGCTTTTCAGATGCTTTTTTTCACAAGTGGAGGGCGCCGGTTTTCTAAGCCCCTTTTGTGAAAATGCGTTTGGAGCGGCCCGCAGGCCGCGACAAACGCGAAATAAAAATAAATTTTCCGCTATTTATGCCCAGAGCGTAAGCGGAGGGCATTTCAATGGTTTTCCTTAAAAATGCCCCTCAAAATCGCCCTCGATCTCGTAGGGCCAGCTTAAAATGCCGCCAAGGTCCCGCAGGTCGGTGTAGCCAAGGCTTTCCAGCTTCTGCACGGCGTCGGCGCTGCGGCGGCCGGTGCGGCAGTACACCAGCCACAGGGCGTTTTTGTCCGGCAGCACCTCGGCGGCACGGTCGATGACCTGCCCCAGCGGCAGCAGCTTTGCCCCGGGGATGTGCCCCACGGCGTATTCGTCCGGCTCGCGCACATCCACAGCCACGGCCTTGCCGGAATCCAGCAGACGGATGGCGTCTGCGGCGGTGATCTTCTCTGTCATACTCTCACTCCTCAAAGATAGGTTCTGTTCCATCCTATGATAGCAGACCTTTTTTGTTTGCACAAGAGGTTTGTCCTTTGCAAAATCCGAGTAACGTGCTATACTATGAAATACAGCAAGGAGAGGACTACCATGAAATTTTCCACCAAGAGCCGCTACGCCCTGCGCCTGATGGCGGAGCTGGCGCGCTATGCGCCGGGCACCACCGTCAGCCTGAAGGAGATCAGTGAGCGGCAGAACCTGAGCCTGAAATATCTGGAACAGATCGTCACCCCGCTGGCGCGGGTGGGGCTGGTCAAGAGCGAGCGGGGCAGTCAGGGCGGCTACCGCCTGACAAAAGACCCTGCCGACTACACCGCCGGCGAGATCCTGCGCGCCATCGAGGGCAGCGTAGCGCCCATTCCGTGCCTTGGCAGCGTGACCAACGAGTGCCCCATGTCCGAGCAGTGCTTCACCCTGCCGTTCTGGGCGGGGCTGGACGAGGTGATCAACCAGTATATCGACAGCGTCACACTGGAACAGCTGGCAAGCCAGCTGCCCGCACCGGATTCCGCCGCGCAGGAGAGCTGCTGCAGCTGCGGCGGCACAAAAAATGAGAAATAAGTAAAAATAAGGCTTGACATTCCCCTTTGCATCAGCTATAATAATCAAGCATTCAGCGAATGCATATAGGGGTATAGCTCAGCTGGTAGAGCAGCGGTCTCCAAAACCGCGTGCCGTGAGTTCGAAACTTACTACCCCTGCCATGACGCACAGGTTCTTCGGAACTTGTGCGTTTTGTTTTTAGTAAAACTCCCCCAGTCTCGCTGCGCTCGACAGCCCCCTCTAAGATGGGGCCTCTGGCGCGCCCGGAAACTTTACCGCCACCGCCAAAAGCCGTCCCCTTGGGGAAGGTGGCTGCGACCAAAGGGAGCGGACGGAAGGGGTCTTTACCCGCTTCTGCAAAAAATTGCATTTTCTGCAAATTTGTGCTTGACAACAGGCCGACTTTTCGATATAATAAAGCACGTTCCCGCGGTAAGACGCCGCACGAACTTGAGCGATCATGGCCCGGTAGCTCAGTTGGTTAGAGCACCAGCCTGTCACGCTGGGGGTCGTCGGTTCGAGCCCGATCCGGGTCGCCATTTGCTGCTATAGCTCAGTTGGTAGAGCGCATCCTTGGTAAGGATGAGGTCTCCAGTTCGAATCTGGATAGCAGCTCCAAGGGCAAACACCTCGAAGTCTCAGGACTTCGGGGTGTTTTTTGTTTATCCTTTCAGCCGCACCGCAAAAATACCGCCGCACAGCTGTGCGGCGGTATTTTTCATTCTTCCCCATCGGGGATATTCTCAGCGTCCAACAGATACTCGGTCTCGGTCTGCTGCTCCATCTGCTGCTCTGTCCAGTCCAGCTGCACAGCGCCGCTCAGGTCCAGCGAATAGTCCTCGGTGTACAGCAGACTACCGGTGTTCAGGCTGCTTTCCGCTGCGCTGCGGGCATCCCATGTAAAGTGCAGCTTTTCCGGCGGCACGGTGCACTGCTTTGCCAGTGCGGTCAGGGTGTAGCAGTCCCGGGCAAAGGCGGCGGCGCTGTCGTAAGGGCCGAACAGCTCCACAGTCAAGGTCAGGCAGGTATCCCCGGCGGGCAGGGCGGCGGCCTGCTGCAAAGTCTCGGCCTTTGCACCGTTCAGGTACAGCCAGCCGCTGATGTTCTGGATGGCGATGTCCTGCGCGTCCTGCTTGCAGGCGGAGTACAGTTCATCAATGGCCTGTGTGCTCAGACGGTTCATGGTCTGCTGGTTTTCGCCGCTCACTTCGTCCCACAGCAGGGGCAGCATCGCCATGCAGAAGCAGCCCGCCATCAGTACCAGACAGACCAACACGGACACAAAATCGTACTTCCAGCGGCCGGGGTGGGCAGCAAAGAAGAGCACCTCGCACCCCAGCAGCACTAGCGCCACCGCCGGGGCAATTTTCAGGGTCAGCTGCACATCAAAGCCCGGCACAAAGAAATACAGCAGAAAGAACACGCCCGCCGCAATGAGGCACGCGCCCAAGGTCAGGCTGCCCACCCGGCGCAGGGGCTTTTCTGCGGGCTTGCACTCTGGCGCGGGCGCGCTGCCCGGCTGTGCCGTCAAAGGGGTCTTATTCTGCTCGGTCATCGTCATCCTCCGCAGGATTTTCGTCCTGTTCTGCACCGGTCACCGGCTCCCCCAGCAGTGCCGAAAGCTCCGGCATGGCAAAATGGGTGTCCGTGTCTGCGGTGTCCTCTGCATCCTCAGCCTGCGGCGCAGCCGTGTAGGCGTGGAAATCCTCGGCTTCCTCAGTCTCCTCTTCAGGGGGCTGCTTGCCCTTTTTGTTTTTCGGGCCGCGCACCAGCCACATACCGCACACGACCAGCGCCACGCAGACCACGATCTGCGGCAGGGCATCCAGCATCAGGTAGATGGCGCGGAAAACCGGGTTATCCTGTCCCCAGCGCCACATCACATCGCCCAGCACCCGCATGATGATGTTGTTGTAGAACACGATCGCGCCCAGTGCGATGAGCCCCCAGCCCACCAGCTTGTGGCTCTCGCCCATAAACTGGATCATGCGGGCATCGTGCCAGTTGAAGTGCACCAGATAATCGTCCTCCGGGGCTTTTTCTGCCGTCAGCTGTGCGCGGAGGTTGAAGGTATCAAAAAAGCTGTACATATACACAACGATGCAGCCGATTACCAGTGCGTCCAGCCCCGTGGTGCTGCCTAGGATAATGAACAGGCAGAACATGGTGATGAGCGAGAGCCCCCGCTTCATATAGCCCTGATACATCTGCCCCGCACCGGGGATGCAGGCAAACAGCAGGGTCAGGATCCCGTTTTTCTTCATAATCAGTTCCCTCATTTCTCAGTGGTGTCTGCACTGTGGTGCAAAAGCGCATCCAGTGCATCGGATAGTTTTTCGGTCAGTTGCTTTTTGTCCTCTATGGGCTTGCCCAGCGGGGCGGTGGATGGCTGCGGGGCTTTGTCGTTCACCGGCTTGCCCAGCAGTTCCGGTTCGGTCTGCTGTGTGGTCTGCGGCAGCCATGTGTTCAGCTGCTGCCCGGTGTGCAGGATCTGTTCCAGCGTACCGGCACGCCACATGGTCAGCGCCAGCACGGCGGCTACGGTCGCCACAGCGGCGCGTCCCCATGTGTTCTGCATCAGCCGTATCCAGATGGTGCCCATCACCGCGCCCCGGGCGGAGCGCGGCGGCTGTTCCAGCACATCGTCGGTCAGCAGGGCGGTGTAGCGGTCCATGCAGCGGTCGCAGTAGGCAAGGTGTTCGGCGGCTTCCAGCCGCTGCGTTTCGTCCAATTGCCCGCCGACCAGTGCCTGTAAGCCTTCCTCGCTCAAGCAGCCTTTTACGTCAAACAGTTCCATGTACGCTCCTCCTTTCACAGGGTATGCGGTCGTTTTGCAAAATCTGCTGCGCCAGCATCTTTTTGGCGCGATAGACCTGCGCTTCCACCGTTTTGGGCGGTCGGCCGCACAGCCTTGCAGCTTCGGCCATGGTGTGCTGTTCCAGCAGCACCAGACGGCAGGGCGTGCAGTAGGGCTCGCGCAGGTTCAGGATCATCCCGGTAAGTTCTTCCTCGCCCAGCGCTTCCAGCACCTGCTGCTCCGGCTGCATACCGGGCGGCGCGCCCTCCAGCGCCAGCACCTCGTCGCCGGGGGTGTTCATCTTGCGCACCCATGCGCTGCGCAGATAGTCCTTGGCTTTGTTGGCGGCGATGCGCGCCAGCCACTGCTTTTCAAAGCCGGGCGGGCAGCGGTCGATGGCCCGCCACGCCGCCAGAAAAGTCTCCTGCGTCAGGTCCTGCGCCTCCTGCACATCCGGTACCAGCTGGTGGCAGACCGTGTACACGAGCGCCTGATATTTCTGCACCATCGTGCTGAATTCCTGTGTTGTCAACGCGCTGCACGGCCTCCTTTCCGGTTCTGGATGCGGTGTTCTGCGCCGCCCTTCTGTCTTTAATACGAGGGAGCGGCGGCGGTTCCTGCAAAAAATTAAAATATTTTCAAACTTTTTCTTCTTCCGCAGATATGGTACAATCGTAATATAACATATAGGGAGGGTTTTCGCCATGGCATCCACCACTCGTCAGGCACTTTTGCAGGCGCTCAGCGCCGCCGAGGGCGCGTATATTTCCGGCCAGCAGCTGGCGCAGCAGCTGGGGGTCAGCCGCGCCGCCGTGCACAAGGCTGCGGCGGCGCTTACCGCACAGGGTTATGCACTGGAGGCCGTCTCCCGCCGGGGGTACCGTCTGCTGGGCGGCGACCCCTTCTGCGCCGAAGCGGTAGGCCCCTACCCTGCCCCGGTGCAGCTGTACGACACGCTGGAAAGCACCAACCGCACCGCAAAGCTGCTGGCGCTGGAAGGCACTGCCCACGGCACGCTGGTGCTGGCGGGCGGACAGACCGCCGGGCGCGGGCGGCTGGGACGCAGCTTTGCCAGCCCGGCGGGCAAAGGGGTGTACTGTTCGGTAGTGCTGCGCCCGCCGCTGCCTGCCGCCAACGCCCAGACCGCCACTATCGGCGCGGCGGTGGCGGTGTGCCGGGCGGTGCGGACGCTGTGCGGGCTGGAACTTGCCATCAAGTGGGTGAACGACCTATATTACAAGGGCAAAAAGGTGTGCGGCATCCTGACCGAAGCCGGTACTGACCTTGAAAGCGGTCAGCTGGAATGGCTGGTGGTGGGCATTGGGCTGAATCTGACAGCCACAGCCGAGGACTTTCCCCCGGAGCTGACCGCCAAAGCAGGCAGCTTATACCCCGGCGGCCCTGCCCCGGTAAGCCGGGCGGCGCTGGCGGGTGCCATCGGGCGGGAGCTGTTAGCGCTGTGCCCGGGTTTTGAATGCCTGGACGAGTACCGCGCCCGCTGCTTTGTGCCCGGCCACTGGGTGACCGTGTGCACCGGCACCGAGACCTACGCCGCACAGGCGCTTTCCATTGACGATGCCGGGCGGCTGGTGGTGCAGCGGGAGGGCGGCCGCATCGAAGCGCTGCGCTGCGGCGAAGTGACTATCCGTCCTACCAAAACAGATTGACCGGCAGCACCGTCATCCCCCGATGCGGTACATATCCCGGGTCACCGGGATATCAAGGCAGTCCCACGGGTGGAAGGGATGCTGCAGGGGCTTGCTGCGGACAGCCGCCCGGATGGCTTCCAGCAGCTGCACATCCGATGCGCCGCCGCGCAGCATTTCTCCCAGCTCTACGCCTTCCTCGCTGGCCAGACAGGGCCGCAGGAAGCCGGAGGCCGACAGCCGCACCCGGTTGCAGCGGGTGCAGAAAGGCTCTTTGCCGTGCACCGGGCTGATAAAGCCCACACTGCCCGCCCAGCCGGGGTTTGTGTAATATACCGCCGGCCCGTCCCCAAAAACGGCGCTCTGCGCCGGGGGCAGGCTGTACAGCCGGGGATAATCCTGCCGCAGCTGCTGTAGGATCTCGCTGTTGGGGATGCCCAGTTCCTGCAGTTCCCGGGCGCAGCCCACGGGCATCAGCTCCAGAAACCGCAGCCGGACGGGGAAAAACCGGACATACCGCCGGACGAGCCAGCGGTAGTCCTGCTCATTATAGCCCCGCAGCGCCATATAGTTGAGCTTGAGCGGGATGCCGCAGAACATGGCATCCTCAAAAGCCTGCTTCACAGCGGCGTGCTGCTGCGGCGTAAGGCGGGAGATGCGCTTGTTCCGTGTATAGCTCAGGCTGTTCAGGCTCAGATTGATGCCGTCCAGCCCGGCTTCCTTCAGCGCCGGCAGCTGCGCCGACAGCAGAGTGCCGTTGGTGGTCAGGGTCACCTTGCGGATGCCGGGCACAGCCTTGAGCCGGGCGGTCAGCTGCGGTACGCCGGCGCGCAGCAAAGGCTCGCCGCCGGTCAGCCGCAGGGTATCGATGCCGCAGGCGGCAAACAGCTGCACCAGATGCAGCAGCTCTGCATCGGTAAGCTCCTGCGGCGGCAGCGCGGCAGGCTCCTGCGGGCGGCAGTAGCAGCAGCGCAGGTTGCAGCTCTCGGTCAGCGAGAGCCGCAGGCAATGGATATCACGGTTTGCCTGATCATACATAGCTTTGGTCTCCTTGCGCCCCGTCTGCGGGGCTGTTTTTATGCCTGCCGGATGCCGGATGAAAAAAGCCCCTGTCCGCCTTGCAGACAGGGGCTTTTCAATCAACCCTCGGTAAAGTATTCCGGGTGGACGCTGCGGGCCTGCTCCACCGAAAGCTTATAGCGGTTCAGGTGGCTTTCCAGCGCTTCGCCAAGCTCTTCGGCGGTGCCGTGCAGCACCATTTCCAGAATGCGGGTGTGCGCATCGCAGACGGACTTGTTCTCGTTGGTCTGCAGGCTGAACTTGCGGATGCGCTCCACGTGCTGCAGCTCGCCGAGCATATGGTCAAAATGTGCTTCCATGCCGGTGATCTCAAACGCCTTGCGGTGGAACTGGTTGTCCAGCTCCAGCAGGCGGGTCTCCCGGTTCGGCTGGGTCTGGTCGGCCTCCAGCAGGCGGTAGTTCTCAATGATCTGCCGGTACTCCTGCTCCTGCTGGTCGGTCAGATGGCCGCGCACCCGGTTCAGGATCTCTTTTTCAAGGGTAAAACGGGCAAACTGCTCCAGCTCCATCCGCTTCAGGTCGATAGGGGCCACATGGGTGCCGCTCTGGGGCTTGATGTCCACCATGTGGGCAATGTTGAGCATGATCAGCGCTTCCCGCATGGGGGTGCGGCTGATGCCCATCTGCTCCGCAAGCTCCCTGTCGTTCAGGGGGTCGCCGGGCTTCAGCTCCATGGTGATGATCCGGCTTCGGATGGTCTGATACGCCTGTTCCCTCGCACTCAAAGATGCCATTGCAGTGTTCTCCCTTCGGGGTCAGTTGGTGATATATTAGTATATGACCATATTACCCAACTGCCGGGCAACTGTCAATAGCAGGAGCAACCGAAAATTGCCCTCATTTTTTTGCTATTTTGTTCAATGAAGTGCCCGCACCCGGCGGTACGCCACCGGCAGCCACACAAAAGCCACTGCCAAGCCGCAGGCCACGTCAATGACCGAGTGCTGCTTGGTGAACACGGTGGACAGGCAGATCAGCGCCGCCCAAACCCATGCCAGCACCTTGCGCAGGGGCTTGCCCTCTGCCAGCTTACTGTGGCTGAAGGCCATTGCCATGCAGGCAGAACTCTGGCAGTGGATGGAGGGACAGACGTTCACGGCGGCGTCCGCTTTCCACAGCAGCTGCATGATCCGCAGCGCCGGGTTATCCCGGCCAAGGGACTCCACAGCGGGGCGCAGCTCCAGCCCGTTGGGCAGGATCATGTACACGATCAGGCAGAAGGTCATGCCGGAAAACATGGTCAGGCAAAGCTTATCGTAGCTGGCGGTATCGCACCACCACAGTGCCGCCGTCACCCCCGCCAGCAGCAGAAACCAGCTGCAATAGGGGATCACGAACCACTCGTTGAAGGGGATCAGATCGTCCAGCGGACTGTGCAGGATATATTTCGGGGCGGTGACGGTGAGATCCAGCCAGAAGAACCAGATCAGGTACACCACCCAGTACAGCTGGTACCACAGGTGCGGGCGGCACCGGCTGCGCAGTTGGTCAAGCTTCATGTCGTTTCTCCTATTTTTTATGTGAATTGACGTGTTATTATAGCACATTCCGTCCTCTTGCGCAATTGCCGCCCCTGCGATACAATAAAAATAAGCTGTATCTTATTTATAAAAGGAGTACGTCATGCCACAAGAATTTCCTGCCATCCGTCTGGTCGCACTGGATCTGGACGGCACTCTGCTGAACCGCGAGGGCCACGTTACGCCCCGCACCCGCGCCGCATTGCAGGCCGCCGTGGACAAGGGCGTGTACATCGTGCCCGCCACCGGCCGTCCGCTGGCCAGTCTGCCGCCGGAGGTAGCGCAGCTGCCCGGCATCCGCTACGTCATCACCTGCAACGGTGCCGCCGTGTGGGACTTAGGCGCAGACCCCGTGGGCGCAGTGTACAGCCGCTATTCCAACGCGAAAGAGCACCGCACCAGCACCCCGGTCTGCCTGCTGCACAGCCTGATGCCGGTGGAGACTGCCCGCGAAGCCTTTGCCGTCTGCGAGAGCTTCCACGCCGACCTGCGCATTTTCTCGGACGGATACGCCTGCACCGATGCCCGCAGCATTGCGCTGGCCGCTGCCCGGGCGGCGCAGAAGGACAGCACCGAAGCGCGCCAGCCCAATGACGGACGCTTTACCATCCTGCGGGACGCAGCCGAGTGGATGAGCCGCAACGCCTTTGCCATTGAAAAGCTCTGCGTGTTCTTTGAGGACTCGCAGCAGGCTGCGGCTGCGCTGCCCCGCTTTTACGCCGTCCCGGGCGTGGAGGTCGTGCAGGGGTCGCCGAAAAATGTGGAGGTGACCGCCGCCGGTGTGGACAAGGGCGAAGCGCTGCGCGCGCTGGCAGACCGGCTGGGCGTCCCGCACGAAAGTACCCTTGCGGTGGGCGACAGTGAGAACGACCGCGCCATGCTGCAAAAGGCAGGGGTCGCCGCTGTAATGGCCAACGGAATGCCGGAAATTCAGGCGCTGGCGCGCCTTGTCAGCAAGGCCGACTGCGACCACGACGGCGTGGCAGAGATACTGGAAACACTTGGCATCTGAGCCAGTTTTTACAGCAATTTCACAGCATTTTCACCGGGTTTTGCCCCGATTTTTCGGGTCGTTCGTCATTTTTGTGCAATGTATACAAGCTATTATGCCAAACATTGTGCTTGTTGAGTATTACCAAAGACGGGCTGTTCGTTTATACTAGTATCATAAGCGCGTATGGGGGTATTGCGCCCACAGGAGCAAGCCCGACGCACCGAGAGAGTTCAAATATAAAAGGAGAAATGCGTTATGAATCCCATCGTAGAAAAGGTCTATCAGATCGGCATTATCCCTGTTATCGCTTTTAACAGCGTTGATGAGGCCCTGCCCCTGTGCAAGGCTCTGGCTGAGGGCGGTCTGCCCGCAGCCGAGGTCACTTTCCGCACTGCCTGTGCTGAAGAGTGCATCCGCAAGATCCACGAGGAGATGCCCGAGATGCTGCTGGGCGCCGGCACCGTTCTGACCTGCGAGCAGGCTGACCGTGCTATGGCTGCCGGTGCTTCCTTCATCGTTGCTCCCGGCTTCGACCCCGAGGTCTGCAAGCACGTCATCGACAAGGGCGGCATCATGATGCCCGGCACCGCTTCCGCAGGCGAGATGCAGCAGGCTATGAACATGGGCTGCGAGGCTCTGAAGTTCTTCCCCGCTGAGGCAAACGGCGGTGTTGGGATGCTGAAGAACATCGGCGCTGCCCTGAAGGGCGCTCGCTGGATGTGCACCGGCGGCGTCAACGCCAAGAACGTCAACGATTATCTGGGCTACGACCAGATCTTCGCTGTGGGCGGCACCTGGATGTGCAAGAGCGACGTGATCAAGGCCGGCGACTGGGCAAAGATCACCGCACAGAGCAAGGAAGCTGTTGACACCATGCTGGGCCTGAAGCTGCTGCACGTCGGCATCAACACCGATAACGAGGAAGAGGCCATGAAGGTTGCCAACCTGATCAGCGCAATGCTGAACATGAAGGTCGCTCCCGGCAACTCCAGCATCTTTGTTGGCAACAAGGAGTTCGAGATCATGAAGAAGCCCGGCCGCGGCACCAATGGCCACATCGCCATCGGCTGCAACAACGTGGACCGCGCCATCTACCACCTGTCTCAGCGCGGCGTGAAGTTCGATCTGGACAGCAAGAACGTGAAGAACGGCAAGACCGTTGCCTGCTACATGGCAGACGAGATCGCCGGCTTTGCCTTCCATCTGGTGCAGGCATAAGCGCCTGTCCCCTTTTACCGTAAAAGCCCCGCCGCACCGGGTACGCCCTGCGGCGGGATGATGAAACACCTGATACAAAGGAGAATAACCAATGAAAGTCGTTACTTTTGGCGAACTGATGGTCCGTCTGCAGCCCTTCAACTACGAGCGTTTCGTTCAGGCCAACAGCCTGGAGTTCACCTTCGGCGGCGGCGAGGCTAACGTTGCTGTTTCTCTGGCCAACTACGGTCTGGACGCAGCTTTCGTTACCAAGCTCCCCGCACACGCAATCGGTCAGGCCGCTGTCAACAGCCTGCGCCGCTACGGCGTTGACACCAGCATGATCACCCGCGGCGGTGACCGTGTGGGCATCTACTACAACGAGAAGGGCGCTTCTCAGCGTGGTTCCGTCTGCATCTACGACCGTGCCAACAGCGCTATCCAGCTGGCTCAGCCTTCCGACTTTGATTGGGATAAGATCTTCGAGGGCGTGGATTGGTTCCACTTCACCGGCATCACCCCGGCTCTGGGCGAGAATGTCGTCGAGATCTGCCGCGAGGCCTGCAAGGCTGCTAAGGCTCACGGCGTGAAGATCAGCTGCGACCTGAACTACCGCGGCAAGCTGTGGACCCGTGAGCAGGCCCGCGCTGCCATGACCGATCTGTGCCAGTACGTTGACGTCTGCATCTCCAACGAGGAGGACGCAAAGGACGTGTTCGGCATCGAGGCTGAGGCTACCGACATCTACGGCGGCAAGCTGAACGCTGAGGGCTACAAGAGCGTCGCCAAGCAGCTGGCTGACAAGTTCCACTTCGAGAAGGTCGCTATCACCCTGCGTGAGAGCCACAGCGCATTCGACAACGGCTGGAGCGCTATGCTGTACGATGTTGCTTCGGGCGAGTACTGCTTCTCCAAGAAGTACGACCTGCACATCATCGACCGCGTTGGCGGCGGCGACTCCTTCGGCGGCGGCCTGATCTACAGCCTGCTGACCGGCAAGAGCACTCAGGAGGCTGTCGAGTTCGCAGTTGCAGCTTCCGCTCTGAAGCACTCCATCGAGGGCGACTACAACATGATGACCGTGTCCGAGGTTGAGAAGCTGGCCGGCGGCGACGGTTCCGGCCGTATCCAGCGCTAAGAGCAGGAGGGAGTCCGCTATGGATATCCGTTATTCCTGCAACCAGAAGGATTTCAAGCGCTATACCACCGAGGAAATGCGGGACGAGATGCTGATCACCGGCCTATACAAGGCTGATGAGGTGGTGGCCGTTTACAGCCATGTAGACCGTATGGTCACGCTGGGCTGTATGCCGGTGCACGAGACCGTGTCCATCGACAAGGGCATCGACATCTGGGCCAACTTCGGCACCCACTACTTCCTGGAGCGCCGCGAGATCGGTATGTTCAATATCGGCAAGGATTCCACCGGCATCGTGGTGGCTGACGGCGTAAAGTACGAGCTGGGCTATAAGGACTGCTTGTACATCACGCAGGGCACCAAGGAAGTCACCTTTGCTTCCGCCGACCCGGAGCATCCCGCCAAGTTCTACATGGTCTCTGCTCCGGCGCACTGCGCTTACCAGACCCGTCTGATCAAGATGGCTGATGCAAACCACCGCCCGCTGGGCAGCGTGGACACCTGCAACAAGCGCACCATCAACCAGTTCATCCACCCGGATGTGCTGAAGACCTGCCAGCTGAGCATGGGTATGACCGAGCTTGCACCGGGTTCCAACTGGAACACGATGCCCAGCCACACCCACGAGCGGCGCATGGAGATCTATACTTACTTTGAACTGCCCGAGGGGCAGGTGGTGTTCCATATGTGCGGCGAGCCTACCCAGACCCGCCACATCGTGATGCACAACGAGGATGCTGTCATCAGCCCCTCCTGGAGCATTCACAGCGGCGTAGGCACCTCGAACTATACGTTTATCTGGGCAATGGGCGGCGAGAACATGGAGTTCGACGACATGGACAACATCGCTACCACTGACCTGCGCTAAAAAGCACCAATCAAACGCCCCGTACCGGGTTGCCGGTACGGGGCGTTTTGCTAAAAAATTAACTTGGATACTGTGAAAAAAGGAGAACATCATGGATCTGTCTGCATTTAACCTGCAGGGCAAGGTAGCCCTGATCACCGGCGGTGCCCACGGCATCGGTTTTTCCATTGCAGAGGGCATGGCCAAGTGCGGTGCCGTCATCTGTTTCAACTGCTCCTCTGAGGCCAGCTTGGAAAAGGGCATGGCTGCCTACAAGGCTGCCGGCATCGACGCCCACGGCTATGTGGCAGACGTTTCCGACGAGGACGCCGTGAACGCCATGGTGGCAAAGATCAAGGCTGAGGTCGGCCCGGTGGACATTCTGGTAAACAACGCCGGTCTGATGAAGCGCGTGCCCATGATCGAGATGAGCCACGCCGACTTCATGCGTGTGATCGACGTCCATGTAGGCGGTGCTTTCAACTGCTCCAAGGCCGTGCTGCCCGACATGATGGAAAAGCGCGCGGGCAAGATCATCAACATCTGCTCCATGATGAGCGAGCTGGGCCGCGAGACCGTCTCTGCCTACGCCGCCGCCAAGGGTGCGCTGAAGATGCTGACCAAGAACATCGCCTCCGAGTACGGCGAGTACAACATCCAGTGCAACGGCATGGGCCCCGGCTACATTGCCACCGCCCAGACCGCTCCCCTGCGCGAGATCCAGCCGGACGGCAGCCGTCACCCCTTCGACCAGTTCATCGTTGCCAAGACCCCCGCAGGCCGCTGGGGTGACCCGGAGGACATGGTTGGCCCCTGCGTGTTCCTTGCCAGCCACGCATCCGACTTCGTGAACGGCCAGATCCTCTACGCCGACGGCGGCATTCTGGCTTATATCGGCCGTCAGCCTAAGTAAAAAACATAAAAATACGCCTTGACGAAACAGCGTCAAGGCGTATTTTTTATATAAACGAAGTTACAACCACCTCGACCGAATCATGCTCCGGCCAATCCTGATAACGTTTAAATGCAAAGGCTCTCGTCTGATTGCTTTCCAGATTATTCAGGGTATCCGTAGCTACATATACGATTTCACCCTGATTGCGCATAATCAAGACCAACTGCAAAAAACCATAGTCTTGTCCTGAATTATTCGTCACCTCACCGGTAAGAACATTCAGACCATTACTTGTAATCTGTGCAATATTAGATGTTTTAAAATCAGCTGTATGAACATCCGAAGTTGTAGGAGTATATTTACTATATCTGCTGCAACTTACTTGGTACTGAATCGTTGTGCCATCATCAATATTGGAACGATCAAGCGATATCTCACCGACAACAGGAACACTTTCGCCGGGAAGTATCTCGGCTATTGTTACTTCACCAGTAGCAATAACCACTCCATCTTTGTTTTTTATGGTTGCAATGACCTTGGGGAAATCCGCACACTGATTTTCATTAGGATTATGCACAATTCCCACATAACGGACATACATCGTATCCTCTGAAGTTAACGAGAAGGTTTCAATATAATTCAGTCGCTGACAAAAGCCAGTATCCACAAGTTCTACATCCTTTAATGTTGTTGTTGAAGCCGTTGTCTTTGAACTGCTTACATGGCTTGTATCGGATGTGCTATTCATACTGTTTGCAAGCAACATCACAGCAATCGCTACAACCGCAATCACCGCTAGAATTACCACACCTGTTATTTTGTTTGACTTATCCCTTTTTTTCGCGTGTTTTTCTCCCTGAATCGATGCATTCTCTATTCCATTTCGCTCTTTCTGTTCTTCACCGGCAACTTCCATACTTTTCGGTTGCTTTATAAGAATTGCCAGATTCGCAAACCCTGCTGCCATACTAATCAGGCTGAAAACCTCAAACGCAGAGCCAATTTTAGCCAGCAATACACCTACGATTCCTGCAGTCAAAAACAGCGTAGCACTGTTCTTTGTACCTTTTTCACTTTTACTTGTTGCAATATCTATGATACTTGCACTCAGCATCAAAGCGCCAACAATCAGACCAATAAAACTATCTACTGACAGGGTAACCGCCAGCCCCACACAAGATGCCAGCAAAACTAATGCTGAAATTATTACCATCAGGATTCCCAATACCAATTTTGCAACTTTCACTTATTGTACCTCCTCAAGTGAATATCCTTTTCTCAGTTTACTGTATTTGCACATATTTTTCAAGTGTAAATAGCGCACACTTTAATGCGTAGATTTTGTGTATTATGCTCCTATAATAGAGTTGTAGGAGGTGTTCAAGGTGGCATTTAAGATTCCGAAAGAAGAATACATCAACCGTACTTTTCGTCTGCGGAAGGAACTGGTTGACCGGATGGAAACAATTTGCAACGAAAAGAATATCTCCCTGAATAAGTTGACCGTGCTTTGTATTGAGTACGCATTAGATAATCTGGAAGAAGATTCGTCTGATTCTGCAACCTAAAAAATACGCCCCCGGCGCTGCTTTTGCAGTGCCGGGGGTGTTGTGTTTTATACCGTTTTATTTAGAGGTCATTCTGCCAAAGTGGCCTTTTTCCTCTTCGTCCTTTTTAGTCTCGGGCTTTTCCGCCGGGGTCAGACGCACCTCGGTCACGCGGCGCTTGGCGGTGCGGGTGACTACGCCGTCGTAGCTGCCCAGCGTGAAGCGGTCGCCTACCTTGGGCAGACGGCAGGTCTTTTCCTGCACCAGACCGTTCACCGTGTTGGAGTCGATGTCCTCGTCCTCCGGCAGACCCAGCCGCTCGTACAGGTCGTCCACGCCGGCGCTGCCCAGTACGATCCAACTGCCGTCCGACTGCTTGCGGAAGTCCTCGGTCACCTCGTCGTGCTCATCCCAGATCTCGCCTACCAGCTCCTCCAGAATGTCCTCCAGCGTGATGATACCCTCGGTGCCGCCGTACTCGTCCACCACCACAGCCATGTGGTGGTGCTGCTCGCGCAGGGTGCGCAGCAGCTGGGAGATCTGGGTGGAGCCGGTGGTGTAGAGGGTGGGCTTGACCAGATCCTCCAGCTTCACTTCCTTTTTCAGGCGTGCCATGTAGAAGTCCTTTTCATGTACCACGCCAATGATGTTATCAATAGTGTCGTGGTACACCGGCAGACGGGAGTAGCCGGACTCCGCAAAGGTCTGCGCCACCTCTTCCAGCGGCATATCGTCCTCCACCGCGATCACATCCACGCGGGGGGTCAGGATCTCTTCCACCTCCACGTCATCAAACTCGATGGCGCTGCGGATCAGTTCGCTTTCCCGGTCGGTCAGCTCGCCGTCATTCTCGGCTTCGCTGACCATGGTCATCAGCTCGCCCTCGGTGATGGTGTCCTCCTCGGTGCTGTGGACAAAGTGTCCCAGAAAGCGCTTCCACTGGCTGAACAGCCATGTCAGCGGGGTAAACACCAGCATCAGCAGGCTGAGCGCCGGCGCAACTGCGGTGGCTACCGTTTCCGGCATCTCCTTGGCAAGGCTCTTGGGGGTCACCTCGCCAAAGATCAGCACCACCACGGTCAGCACCATGGTGGACACCGTAGCGCCACGCTCTGCACCCAGCATCTTGGTGAAAATGATGGTGCCGATCGAAGCTGCGGCAATGTTCACGATATTATTGCCGATAAGGATGGTGGAAAGCAGCTTATCGTATTTTTCAGCCATTGCCAGCACCCGGGCGGCAGAGTTATCGCCGTCCTCGGCGCGGCTTTTCAGGCGGATCTGATTCAGGGAAGAAAATGCGGTCTCGGATGCGGAGAAAAAGGCGGAGAATGCCACCAATACTACCAGCGCTACCCAGAGCGTCATACTGCCATCGTCCATAAAAAGGGAAATCACACTCAACTTTCTGTTTTAAATTTAGTTTTATTTGCCCGCCATGTTCCCGTTGTGCTTCAACAGTGCCACGCGGGCTTTTCCGTATACAAAAATGTGCTTTCCATCGTTGCCATTTCCACGATGAAAAGCACATCAATGTTATTTTCTATAATAACATATTCTGCACACGGGTGCAAGCTTTTGGCCTGTTATCCGCGTACAAAAGCTGTAAAATTTAGCGTAAAACCAGTGCACTGCCGTCATAATCCACCGTCAGGGTATTGCCCTCGGCATAATTGCCCTTGATGATGGCCTTGGCGATCAGGGTCTCCACGCGGCTCTGAATGAAGCGCTTGATGGGACGTGCACCATAGACGCTGTCGTAGGCAGAATCAATGATGAAGTCCTTGGCGGCGGTGGTGACCTCCAGCTTGAGGTGCTTGCCCTCCTCCATGCGGCTGCGCAGATCCTGCAATTGCAGATCCACGATCTTGCGCATTTCGTCCTTGGTCAGGCTCTTGTAGTAGACGATCTCGTCCAGACGGTTCAAAAATTCGGGACGGAACTTGCTCTTGAGCAGCAGGTCGATCTGGTGCTTTGCATCCTCGCTCAACTCGTTGGAGCCCTGCGCACGGCGCTGCTCCAGATCGTTCAGGATGATGTCGCTGCCCAGATTGGAGGTCAGGATGATGACCGTGTTCTTGAAGTCCACGGTGCGTCCCTGACTGTCCGTGATGCGGCCATCGTCCAGCACCTGCAGCAGGATGTTGAACACATCGGGGTGGGCTTTTTCCACCTCATCGAACAGCACCACGCTGTAAGGCTTGCGGCGCACAGCCTCGGTCAGCTGACCGCCCTCTTCATAACCGACATATCCCGGAGGCGCGCCGATCAGGCGGCTGACGCTGAACTTCTCCATATATTCGGTCATGTCGATACGCACCATGTTGCGCTCATCGTCAAACAGTGCCTGTGCCAGCGCCTTGGCCAGCTCGGTCTTGCCCACGCCGGTAGGGCCGAGGAACAGGAAGCTGCCGATGGGGCGGTTGGGGTTGGCGATACCGGCGCGGCTGCGCAGGATAGCTTCGCTTACCTTGGTCACAGCCTCGTCCTGACCGATGACCCGCTGGTGCAGCACATCGTCCAGATGCAGCAGCTTCTCGCGCTCACCTTCCACCAGCTTCTCCACCGGGATACCGGTCCAGCGTGCCACGATGCGGGCGATTTCCTCGTCGGTCACGCGGTCACGCAGCAGGCTGTCCTCCTTCTTGGCAGCAGCCACCTTTTCCTCTTCGGCCAGCTGCTTTTGCAGCTGGGGCAGCTTGCCGTATTTCAGCTCGGCGGCCTTGTTCAGGTCGTACTCGCGCTGGGCTTTCTCGATGGCGGCATTGGTCTGCTCGATCTGCTCACGCAGGGTCTGCACCTTGCCAATGGCGTTCTTTTCGTTCTCCCACTTTGCCTTCATGCTGCGGAACTTATCCTGCAATTCGGCAAGCTCCTTTTCCAGATCCTTCAAACGGCTCTGGCTCAGGGCATCGGTCTCCTTTTTCAGGCTCACCTGCTCGATCTGCAGCTGGGTGATGCGGTGTGCCAGATCGTCCATCTCGCTGGGCATACTGTCCATCTCGGTCTTGATCATGGCGCAGGCTTCATCCACAAGGTCGATGGCCTTATCCGGCAGGAAGCGGTCGGTGATATAGCGGTCGGAAAGGGTGGCGGCGGCGATCAGGGCGTTGTCGTTGATCTTTACGCCGTGGAACACCTCATACCGCTCCTTCAGGCCGCGCAGGATGGAGATGGTATCCTCCACGGTAGGCTCATCCACCTGCACCGGCTGGAACCGGCGCTCCAGTGCGGGGTCTTTTTCAATATACTGGCGGTACTCGTCCAGCGTGGTCGCGCCGATGCAGTGCAGCTCGCCCCGGGCTAGCATGGGCTTGAGCAGGTTGCCTGCGTCCATGGCACCGTCGGTCTTACCGGCACCCACGATGGTGTGCAGCTCATCAATGAAGAGGATGATCTTGCCCTCGCTCTTCTTCACCTCATTCAGCACGCTCTTCAAGCGCTCCTCGAACTCGCCGCGGTACTTTGCACCGGCCACCAGAGCGCCCATGTCCAGACTGAACACGGTGCGGTCTTTCAGGTTTTCGGGCACATCGCCGCGCACGATACGCTGCGCCAGACCCTCGGCGATGGCGGTTTTACCAACGCCGGGCTCACCGATCAGGCAGGGGTTGTTTTTGGTCTTACGGGACAGGATACGGATCACATTGCGGATCTCCTGATCGCGGCCAATGACGGGGTCCAGCTTCTGCTTGCGGGCAAGCTCCACCAGATCCTGACCGTACTTCTGCAGCGCGTTGTAGGTGTCCTCCGGGTTATCGGTGGTCACCCGCTGGTTGCCGCGCACGGCGGTAAGCTGCTGTAAAAAGGCGTCCTTTTTCAGGTTAAAGGCGCGGAACAGCTCACTGGTGGTCTGGTCCTGCTCGTCCAGCAGACCAAGGAACAGGTGCTCCACGCTGATGAAGTCGTCCTTCATGGCCTTGGCTTCGCGGGCGGCGGCGCTGAGCACCTTATCGGTGGCCTGCGAGATATAGACCTTATCGGGGTCACGGCCAGAGCCGGACACCCGGGGCAACGCGGACAGCTTTTCCGCCACGGCGGCGGCAAAGCTGCCGGGGTCAACGTTCAGCTTTTGCAGCAGCTGAGGGATCAGGCCGTTCTCCTGCGCAGCCAGTGCGTGCAGCAGGTGGGCGGGCTCCAGCGCGTTGTGCTGGTACTCCACAGCCAGCTGCTGGGCTGCCTGCAAAGCCTCAAGGGTCTTTTGGGTATATTGATTGGTATTCATAAAGTCAAGCCTCCATTCATACCGGAAGGTTTATTTTAGCGGACGGATAAGTTCTTTGCTAACAGCTCCGTGCCCGGCGGCGGCAGAGCCTTGCGTTGATTGTATCGATATTCTTCTTCATGGTCTTGCACACCTCCTGCGGGGCAGTTCGTTTTGTTTTTAGCACTCTATCTGCTCGACTGCTAAAAATATACTCCTGTCCACCTGCTTTGTCAATAGGGTTCACAAAAAGTTTGCAGAATAGACGCAAAACCATGCTTTTCTGCCCAGCAGAAACAAAAAAGCACCGGCAGCCTTCGCCGCTGAATTTCAGAAACTCAGCGAATTGGTTGCCGATGCTTTATTTTTAGCGTCCTCGCCCTCTCAGTCATCGCTGCGCGATGCCAGATTCCCCCTTTTGTCGCTGCGCGACATCTTCCCCCGGCCGGGGGAAGTCGGCCCTCAAAGTGGGAGCCCTTGGCAGTCCACGCAAACTTCATCTCTTTGCCAAGGCCTCTCCCTTTGGGAGAGGTGGATGCGAACAAAGTGAGCAGACGGAGAGGGCGAGCCCGCTGCCCTTTTCCGTCTTATTTCAGCGCTTCTTCCAGCACCTTCAGCAGGTGCGGGATATCCAGCGGCTTTGCGATGTGGCCGTTCATGCCCGCATTCAAGGCGTTCTGCTTATCCTCCTCAAAGGCGTTGGCGGTCATGGCAAAAATGAGGATGCCCGCCTTGCGGGGGTCGGGCAGGGCGCGAATGCGCCGGGTGGCTTCGTAGCCGTCCATGCGGGGCATCTGGATGTCCATCAGGATCAGATCGTACTGCCCGGGCGCGGACTGCTCCATCTTTTCCACCGCTTCAGCGCCGTCCTCGGCGGTGTCCACAAGGAAGCCCGCTTCCTTTAAGATCTCTATGGCGATCTCCCGGTTCAGGGCATTGTCCTCCACCAGCAGCAGGTGCTTGCCGTCAAAGCTTGCCTTGGGCTGCGGGGCGGGCGTCTGGGTCGGCTGCACCCGGAAGGGTTCTGCCAGCACCTTGCGCAGCTCCGAGAGGAACAGCGGCTTTTCGCAGAAGGCGGTCACACCGGCGGCGCGCGCTTCTTCCTCGATATCCGCCCAGTCGTAGGCGGTCAGTATGATGATGGGGCAGCTGTCCCCGATGACCTTGCGGATCTGCCGCACGATCTCGATGCCGTTCATATCCGGGATGAGCCAGTCGATGATATACACGCTGAAAGCATCGCCCTGCTCCACGGCATACTTGGTGCGGATGACCGCTTCCTTGCCGGAGATGGTCCACTCCGGGCGCATCCCGATCTTGGAAAGCATGGTGCTGACACTCAGACAGGTGTTGGTGTCGTCATCTGCCACCAGCGCCCGCAGCCCTTCCAGCTGGGGCAGCTGCTTGATCTCCGCCTTCTGCCCGCTGAGGGGGAAGCAGAGGTTCACGATGAACTCGCTCCCCTTGCCCGGCTCGCTTTCAAGTGTGATGGTGCCGCCCATCAGGTCTACGATATTCTTGGTGATGGAAAGGCCCAGACCCGTGCCCTGAATGCCGCTGACAGTAGAACTCTCCTCCCGGGTGAACTCCTCAAAGATGTGCTTCTGGAACTCCTTATTGATGCCGATGCCGTTGTCTTTAATGCGGAACTCGTAGTTGCCGCAGCCCTTGGGCGCACCGGACTTCTGGGCGATGCGGATGCTCACCATGCCGCCGGTGGGGGTGAACTTGATGGCATTGGAAAGGATGTTCAGCAGTACCTGATTCAGCCGCAGCGGGTCGGTGATGATGTCCTCGTCCACCACGTCCATGGTGTCGATGAACAGCGCCAACCGTTTGGAGCTGATGTTGGGCTGGATGATGGAGCGCACATCGTGCACAAGATCCGGCAGGTGCACTGCCTTTTCTTCGATCTTTACTTTTCCGCTCTCAATGCGGCTCATATCCAGCACATCATTGATAAGAGAGAGCAAATGCTGGCTGGAAATAGAGATCTTTTTCAGGTAGTCCAGCACCTGTTCCTTATTATCAACATGGGTCGCCGCCAGCGAGGTGAAGCCGATAATGGCATTCATCGGGGTGCGGATGTCATGGCTCATATTGAACAAAAACTCCCGCTTGGCGCGGTTTGCCGCTGCCTCGTGCCGGATGGCAAGCTCCAGCTTGCGGTTCTGCTCTTCCAGCTGCGCGTGGTACTTCTGCTCCTGCTCTTTCCGCTGCTGCTCCGCAGCCGCTTCCGAGCGGCGGCGCAGCATTTGCAGCACCGCCACGCAGATCAGGTAGAAGATCAGTGCTGTCAGCAGTGTGCTGCTGCAACTGCGGAACACCGCTTTTTCGTTGATATAGATATACAGATCAAAATTCCGTCCGTTGCTGTACATCCCAAAATAGCAGCCGGAATTTGCCCAGTCGCGGGTGTGGGTCAAAGTATCGGGCGCACCGGCTTTGCGGATGCCCTGCACCAGCGGGCTGTTCGTAGTGTAAAGCCCGATAAGCTCTGGGTCGTTTGCAGCGATCACCTTGTTATCCTGCACGATAAAGATGGTGCCGCTGATGTCCTGCGGGTAGCCGTCCAGCACGCTCTGGATGGACAGGGCTGTGCCCTCCACAAACTCCGGCGGGGTCACCCGGTAAGCCAGCAGTATGGCATCCCCTGCTGCGGCGCGGTGGGTGGCAACATCCACCGCCGTGCCATCCTGTAACAGAATGCGCTTGAGATAGGTCTTTTGCGGGTTTTGCAGCACGTTCAGCGCGGCTTTCTCCCGCAGCGACTCCGCAAACTGCGCATAGCCAACATTACCACTTGTATATTCACGCAGTGCTTTTCCGTTTTCGTCCAGTACGGCAATGCCGGTAAGCCAGAGGGACTCCGTTTCTGCCCGGAGACTTTCGGGGTCGTAGAGGTCTAAGGCATCATTTTCAGCCAGCTGCCGCACCGCCACCGCCATCCGGCGCAGCGCCTTTGCAGTGATGGTGTCGTTATGTTTTTCGAAGCTGGTGGACTGCACCTTTACAAAGCTGATGGTGCGGGCAAAGTAATCCTCGGTAGCACGCATGGACTCCTGCCCGGAGAAGATGGTCACTGTCAGCAAAAGCAGCACGCCCATCAGCAGATAAAGCGCCGCCATCCGCATATTGGGAGTGAACGTTTTCTTTTTACGGTTCAAGGGCGTCCACCTCCAGATATTTTTCCGGGTCCGGCAGATACCTGCCTACGATCTGCTTCATCGTGCCGTCGGCGCGCATGGCGGCAAAGATCTCGGTCAGCTGTTCGTCCAGCCCGCGGGTGTCGTTCAGCGCAAAAGCCACGCCGATGCCGGTGACCAGCAGCGGCTCTTCCAGAATGCGGAAATCGGCATTGCAATCCTGCATATACTGCAAAATGGCAGTCTCGTGGGCGGCAACGGCGTCCACATAGCCGCAGTTCAGCATAGCGTACTGCACGCTGCGGTCCTCGGTGCTCAGCACTTCGCCCAGCTGCGGGATGCGGGGGTCGGTACCGGCAAGGAAAATTTCCTCCGGCTTGGTGGTGCTTTGCACCATCATGGTCTTGCCTGCAAGGTCGGCAAGCGTTTCAATGCCGCTGTCCGCATTGACCGCCACCACCTGACGGCTAGTCATATACGGCCCTGCCCAGCGGTACAGCTGCTCCCGCCCGTCCATGGAAAAGCAGCCCCAGATGCAGTCGATGGCACCGCTTTCCACCAGATTGGTTTTCTGCTCCCAGTCAATGATCTCGATCTGCACCGCATACCCCATGCGGGCAAAGGCTTCGGTGGCAATGTCCACATCAATGCCGGTGGGGGTGCTGTCATTGCTCAGGTAGACAAAAGGCGGGTAGGAATCGCTGCCCACCGTAAGTTCGGGCAGCGCTGCCGCCGCCTGCGTTTTGCCGCAGGCGGTCAGCCCGGCTGCCGCTGCCGCCGCACACACTTTTAAAAAGGTGCGGCGGGGTATTTTATGGTTGGATCTCTGTTTTGTCACGCGTAATTTTCCTCACATTACCATTGTAAAATATCCTGCTTCAGTTCCCCCTGCACATCCAGCAGGCACTGGATCAGCAGCGGGTTGAACGCCCCGCACGCGCCGTTTGTGATCATCTGGACAGCAGTCTCGTGCGGGAACGCCTTTTTGTAGCACCGCTCGCTGGTCAGCGCATCGTACACATCCGCCATGGAGACCAGCTGCGCACTGATGGGGATATCGTCCCCTTTCAGCCCGTCCGGGTAGCCCTTGCCGTCCCAGCGCTCGTGGTGCCAGCGGGCGATCTCGTAGGCAGTCTGCAAAAGCGGCTGGTCTGCAAAGCTTTCGGTCTTTTGCAGCATCTCTGCGCCCAGCATACTGTGGGTCTTGATCACCGCAAATTCCTCTGCGGTCAGCCTGCCGGGCTTATTCAGGATGGCTTCGTCAATGCCGATCTTACCGATATCGTGCAGCGCCGACGCCAGCGGGATGTTATCCTGCTGCTCAGGGGTCAGGTCGTAGCGGCTGGTCAGCTCCATCAGCCGGTGCAGCAGCGTTTCGGTGATGACGCGGATGTGCCGCACATGAGAGCCGGACTCGCCGTTGCGGAACTCCACGATCTGGCTCAGCACGCCTACCAGCACATCGGTGTTCTTTTCGCGGGCGCGGATCTGGTCGGACACCATCTGCACCAGCCGCCGCTGCTTGGCATACAGCTTGATGGTGTTGACCACCCGGCGGTAGACGATCTTGGCGTCAAAGGGGCGGCTGACGTAATCGCTTGCGCCCAGCTCATACGCCTTGCGGATGGCTTCTTCCGAGTCGTCGCTGGAGATCATGATCACCGGCACATCCTCGATGGTGTGGTTGGTGTTCATGGTGCGCAGCACCTCAAAGCCGTCCATGACCGGCATATTGATATCCAGCAGCACCAGCGAGATCTGCCCCGCCTTTTCCCGCAGCAGCTCCAGACACTGTTTGCCGTTCTCGGCTTCCAGAATACGGTAGTCATCGCCCAGAATGCTGGTCAGCATCATGCGGTTCATCATGGCATCGTCCACCAGCAGGATGACGGGCTTTTCCTCCAAGACTTGCTCCTGAGCCGCCAACCGGCTGTCCTGTGTGTCCACCGCTACCGCGTCCTTGTGGTTCTTGGCCTGATACATCAAAAGGTCTGCCCGGCGCACCACATTCTCCATGGGGTCGGCAAGGGTCTGCATCGCGCCGCCGATGCTCAGCGAAAGCCGGAAGTGAGGGTAGCCCGGCACCACAGCCTTTTGCACGGCATCGCGGATCTGCTCCAGCTTTGTCTTGAGGTAATCTGCCGGGATGCCGGACAGCACCAGCAAAAATTCATCGCCGCCGTAGCGGATCAGCAGATCCGTCTCCCGGATACAGCTGCGGATGGCCTTTGCAACGGTTTCCAGTGCCAGATCTCCGGCGTGGTGGCCGTAGGTATCGTTGCAGATCTTGAAATCGTCGATATCCATCAGGGCGATGCCCGCCGGGCCGAGGTTATTGCGCACCACATCCTCATAATAGCGGCGGTTGTAGGTGCCGGTCAGGGCGTCATGGTTCAGCCGCTGCCGGTAGCGCTCTTCTTTTTCCATATTCCGGGCGGTGGTCTGGGCAAACTGAGTCTTTTGCTCCTCCATCTGCTGCATCATCCGCAGCAGGTTATGGTTGGCGCTTTCCAGCGCTTCTTTCTGGGCGCGGTTCTGCTGTTCCAGCTTTTCCCGCAGCTCCATATAGGGGGTGATATCCGTGATAGTGCCCACGATATAGCCATCGCCGTGCCATTCCACCCGGTTGGCAGCACTGGAGACCCAGCGGTAGCCGTTTTTGCCCAACATCCGGAAGATGCTGTCGCCCTCCTGTGCGTAAGTCGCGCTGTTTTCTGCGTTCCGGTAGCGCAGCCCGTCCGCCATATCATCCGGGTGCACCAGCGCGGTGTAGCGGTTATCGAACTTTGCCGCAAATTCTTCCCGCTCCCAGCCCAGTATCTCCAGAAAACGGTCGCTGATATAAGCAAACGGATAGCCGTTTTCCGGGTCCTCTGCGCAGCAGTGAAAGCCACCCGGTATATTCTGTGCATAGCGTTCCAGCCGCAGAAGTCCTTTTTTTATCGTCTCGTCTATTTCCATTTGGTTTTCCCTGTCTCTTTCTCTGTGTACCGCACCTTGACAGCACGCGGTACACCCTGTTGCCGCAATTTACCTTCCTATGATGCCCCGATTTTGGGCGTACTGTAACAGTGTAATTTTATCATCAAAACCGCCTAGATGCAAGCATTTTTTGCCAATTTTGCCAGTGGAAAGGCAACAGTTGTTCCCCTTTACGCCCCTTCCCGTGAAAAGGGTACACCGGAGCGTCCGCAGACGCTCCGGTGTACCGAAAAAGCAAATCATTTTTCCGCTGAAAATGCGCAGCAACGACGACGACCGCCGCCAGTGGCGGAAACAGGGAGGAGTTGTTGGGGCAGCGACCAGCAAGACGCACGTGCCGTCCAAGGCACGATGCGGATGCTGGGTGCCGCAACCCGTAAGAAGCGGAGGGCATTCCCAATCGTTCCGCGCAGCAAAAAAGCCGCCGCACAAAAAGTGCAGCGGCTTTGCGGGGTGTCACCTCACAGCCAGCGCTCTGCGATGATCCACCACATACCGGGCAGATTGATCCGACCCAGCAGATGCTCCAATACGATCAGCATGGTATTCTCCTTTCAGACCGTCCGTTTTCAGCCGAACAGCCCCTTCAGTAAAAACAGAAGCAGCTTAGTCAAGCTGCCGCCGCCCAAAAGGTTGAGCAGCGGCCCAAGGCCTTGAAACATGGAAGGGTTGCTCCTTTCGTTTCTTTCCGTCCCGGCTGCTGCCGGGTGCCGGTCTGCCTTATATACGAACCAGCCCGCCGCAGGATTGCAAATACCATGGTGGTAAATAATGGAAAGCTCAGAACGCTTCCATGCCGGGGTAGACGGCGCTTTCGCCCAGCTGCTCCTCAATGCGCAGCAGCTGATTGTACTTTGCCACACGCTCGGTGCGGCTGGGCGCACCGGTCTTGATCTGGCAGGTGTTCAGCGCCACAGCCAAGTCCGCAATGGTGGTGTCCTCGGTCTCGCCGGAGCGGTGGGAGCTGATGGCGTTGTAACCGGCCTTGTGCGCCATCTTGATGGCCTCCAGAGTCTCGGAGACAGAGCCGATCTGGTTCAGCTTGATCAGGATGGCATTGCCCGCACCCAGCTGAATGCCCTTTGCCAGACGCTCGGTGTTGGTCACGAACAGATCATCGCCCACCAGCTGCACCTTGCCGCCCAGCTCGCGGGTCATCTGCTGCCAGCCCTCCCAGTCCTCTTCATCCAGACCGTCCTCGATGGAGATAATGGGGTACTTTTCCACAAGGCTCTTCCAGTGTGCGATCAGCTCGGCAGAGGTGAACTCGGTGCCCGCCTTGGGCAGCTTGTAGAAGCCCTTGCCCTTGGGGCTCTTCCACTCGGAAGCGGCGGCATCCATCGCCAGCATAAAGTCCTTGCCCGGCACATATCCCGCCTTTTCGATAGCAGCCAGAATGGTCTCGATGGTTTCCTCGTCGCTGGAAAGGTTGGGCGCAAAGCCGCCCTCATCGCCCACGGAGGTAGCCAGACCCTTGGACTTCAGGATAGCAGCCAGCGCATGGAACACCTCGGCGCACCAGCGCAGCGCTTCCTTAAAGGAGGATGCACCCACCGGCATGATCATGAACTCCTGCGTGTCCACGGTGTTGGCAGCGTGCGCGCCGCCGTTCAGGATGTTCATCATGGGCACAGGCAGGCGGTTGCCGTTTACGCCGCCCAGAAAACGGTACAGCGGCATTTCCAGCGAAGCGGCTGCTGCGCGGCAGGCTGCAATGGACACCGCCAGAATGGCGTTTGCGCCCAGATTGGACTTATCCTTGGTGCCGTCTGCTTTGAGCATGGCGGCGTCGATGGCGTAGATGTCGGAAGCATCCATGCCCACAACTGCGTCCGCGATGACCGTGTTGATGTTCTCCACCGCCTTGGTCACACCCTTGCCCAGATAGCGGCTCTTGTCGCCGTCCCGCAGCTCCAGCGCCTCAAACTCGCCGGTGGATGCACCGGAAGGGGCGCAGCCGCGCGCCACCGTGCCGTCCGCCAGCGTGATCTCGGCTTCCACGGTGGGGTTGCCGCGGGAGTCTAAGATCTCGCGGCCTACAACAGATTCAATTTCCAGATAATTCATCTTGAAACCCTCCTGAATATCATTTTTTCTCCCATACTGCCCGGACGGGCAGTTAGGAAATTGCTTCATCTCAGATAGTTATATCTAACTAACCATTCATATCCTACCACGCTTTGCGCCCCGGTGCAAGAGCCGGTGCGGATGTTTGCAGCCCTAAATTTTTAACAGGAGCGCAAACCGCCGTGGAAAACCCGTTTACAGTCTGCCCCTTTGCGGCAGCGGGGATGCACTATACCTGCCATGTAAATTTCGTATGGCAGATATGCCAAAAATTCTCTTTACTTTTTGGCAGTTCAGTTCTATACTGGTTGCGGCATTTACGCTGTTTTCCCATTTATAGTCGTTATAGAGGAGGATTTTTGCAATGAATAAAGATCTGACGGTGGGCAAGCCGTCACAGGTATTGTGGCAATTCTGTCTGCCCATGTTCGGCAGCATCATTTTCCAGCAGCTGTACAACATCGCCGACAGTCTGGTGGCAGGCAAGTTCATCGGCGAGAATGCACTGGCTGCGGTGGGCAACAGCTACGAGATCACCCTGATCTTCATCGCCTTTGCCTTTGGCTGCAACATCGGCTGCTCGGTCATCGTGTCCCGCTACTTCGGCGCAAAGGAATACGGCGAGATGAAGACCTCGGTCTACACCTCCCTTATCGGCTCTGCGGTGCTGTGCGCGGTGCTGATGGGCATTGGTCTGCTGGGCTGCGATGCCCTGCTGGAACTCATCAATACCCCGGAGGAGATCCTTGCGGATTCCGCGCTGTATCTGGACATCTACGTTCTGGGGCTGCCCTTCATGTTCTTCTACAACATTGCCACCGGCATCTTCTCTGCCCTTGGCGACAGTAAGACCCCCTTCTACTTCCTTGCCATCTCTTCTTTGTCCAACATCGGCGTGGACATCCTGTTCGTAGCCGGTTTCAAGATGGGCATCGCCGGTGTGGCATGGGCCACCTTCCTGTGTCAGGGTGTCAGCTGTGTGCTGGCCATGGTGGTGGTGTTCCGCCGCATCCGCGCTTTCCACACCACGGGTCATGTGCAGCTGTTCTCGTGGAATATGCTGGGCAAGGTGGCTGTGGTGGCTGTGCCCAGCATTCTGCAGCAGAGCTTTGTCTCGGTAGGCAACATCATCCTGCAGAGCATCATCAACACCTTTGGCGCCAGCGTCATTGCCGGCTACTCTGCCGCCGTCAAGCTGAACAACATGGTCATCACCTCTTTTACCACCTTGGGCAACGGCATCTCCAACTACACCTCCCAGAACATGGGTGCAGGCAAGATGGACCGCGTCAAGGAGGGCTTTGGCGCAGGCCGCAATCTGGTGTGGCTGCTGTGCGTGCCGCTGGTGGTGCTGTACTTCTTCTTCGGCCGCTTCCTGCTGCTGCTGTTCATGAACGACCCGCAGGGCCCTGCCATTGACACCGGTATGCTGTTTTTGCGCATCCTCTCTCCCTTCTACTTTGTGGTGTCGGTCAAGCTGGTAGCAGACGGCATCCTGCGCGGCTGCGGCCTGATGGTGCGGTTCATGATCGCCACCTTCACCGACCTGATTTTGCGCGTGGGCATTGCTGCCGTGCTCAGCGCCACCGCGCTGGGCTCTACCGGCATCTGGATGGCATGGCCTGTGGGCTGGTGCATCGGTACGGCGCTTTCCATGGTGTTCTACGTCACCGCCATCCGCAAGGCACTGGCAGAGCCGGTGGCTGTTGCCGAGGCCGAGGGACAGGCCGCCGAAGGCCGCGCCGAGGCAGAATTTGCCGCCGACGCCGAGATGGACACCCTATAACCCTTTTGTGAATTGTGAATTTGTTTCATGTCACAGATAAACAAAATGAACAATTTGATATAGTGCACAAAAACGCATTCAAATTTTTGTGAAAAGTATCGACAAAGCCGAGAAAAAGCGCCCAAAAGTATGGACGGTTTGTGAATTGCGGATTTGAACACAGATAGCTATAATAACAGACAAGAACAGAAGCAAGGCCGCTTTTAGAGGGGAAGGGCCTTGCTTCCGTTTTTATCCTTGATTCTATTCTAGCCTATAAATTACTCCGAAGGAGGAGATTTTTATGAAAAAGGTGTTCACTCGTCGTCAGTTCATGGCCGCTGCCGGTGTTGCTGTTGCAGCAAGTGCCCTGACCGCTTGTGGCGGTTCCTCCGCAAGCACTGCAGGTTCTGCAGCCGGTGCTGCCGCTTCCGGCAGCACCATCAAGGTGGGCGTGCTTGGCCCCCTGACCGGTGACAATTCCGTTTACGGTCAGGCTGTTATCAACGGTGCAAGCCTGTATATCAAGCAGGTCAATGCAGATGGCGGTGTCAACGGCAAGCAGCTAGAGATCATCACCATGGACGAGCAGGGCGATGCTACGCAGGCTGTTACCAGCTTTACCAAGATGTGCGATCAGGGCATCACCGCTCTGGTGGGCGATGTTACCACCACCCCGACGCTGGCTGTTGCCGCTGAGAGCGCCGATTACAATATGCCCATGGTCACCGCTTCTGCTACTGCCGAGACTGTTACCTACGATGCCGAGACCGACACCGTGAACGGGAATGTGTTCCGCGCCTGCTTCACCGACCCGTTCCAGGGCGTGAAGATGGCTGACTACGCTTACAAGAAGCTGGGCTACACCAAGGCAGCTGTCATCTTCCTGAAGGGCGCAGACTACAACGAGGGTCTGGCCGAGAACTTTGTGACCGAGTTCGAGAGCTTGGGCGGCACCGTCGTCGATCAGGAGAGCTACTCCGAGGGCGATGTGGACTTCAAGACCCAGCTGACCAGCATTCTGGGCAAGAACCCGGAGATGGTGTTCTGCCCCAACTACTATCAGGAAGTGGGTCAGATCCTTGCGCAGGCCGAGAGCGTCGGCCTGACCGTTCCCTTCCTGGGCGGCGACGGCTGGGATGGTCTGGAGGGCTACGCCACCGCCAACCAGCTGAAGGACTCCTACTTCTGCGCCTGCTACGCCAAGGGCTCCAGCGCTGCATTTGAGGATGCCTACAAGGCCGAGTACGGCGAGGCTTACCCCAACGGCTTTGCACCGCTGGGCTACGATGCCGCCATGACCGTCGTGTACGGCATCAAGGCTGCTGAGGAGCAGGGCCTCGAGGCCGGCTCTGACGAGTACAAGCAGGCTGTCATCGACGCCATTGCCGGCGGCACCATCGAGGGCATCACCGGCACCTTTACCTTCGACGAGCACCACAACCCCGTCAAGAGCACTGCCATCCTGACCTACGTGGACGGCAAGCCCGAGCTGAAGGAAATGTTCTGATCCGCGCTGTTCCATCCACCGGTGATGGAGCCGCCCGCACAGAGCAACCCCCATGATTTTCTGGAGAACGCCGGAACAGCTTTTTTCTGGTCAGGCGTTCTCCGTTTTTTATATCAAAAAGTGCAAACGCCGCAAAGAAAGGAAGTATCCAACCATGACAGTGTTCTTTAGCCAGCTGATCAACGGCTTGTCCCTTGGCAGCATCTATGCACTGATCGCACTGGGCTACAGCATGGTGTACGGCATTATCCTGCTGCTGAACTTTGCCCACGGCGATGTCATCATGGTGGGCGCATATATGTCGTGGTTCGTCATGAACCAGCTGGGTCTCGGCCCGGTCACCGCCGTGTGCGCCACCATCATCACCTGCACGCTGCTGGGCGTGGTGATCGAAAAGATCGCCTACACCCCCCTGCGCAGCGCACCCCGCATCTCGCTGCTGATCACCGCCATTGGTGTCTCCTTCTTTCTGGAGTACACGGCAGAGCTGATCCTTGGCTCGGGTGCAAAGGTGATCCCCGCCTACTACACCAACCAGACCTTCCGTCTGGGCAAGGTGCCGCTGGGTCTTACCTCCATCATCACACTGGTGGTCACCGTGCTGTCCATGCTGGTGCTCACCTTTCTGGTGCAAAAGACTAAGCTTGGCAAGGCCATGCGCGCTGTCTCGGAGGATATGGATGCTGCCCGCCTGATGGGCATCAACGTCAACAGCACCATTTCCTTTACCTTTGCCGTTGGCTCGGCGCTGGCGGGCATCGGCAGCGTGCTGTACTGCTGCTCCTACCCGCAGGCCACCCCCACCATGGGCTCTATGCTGGGCCTGAAGGCTTTTGTTGCCGCCGTGCTGGGCGGCATCGGCTCCATCCCGGGTGCTATGGTCGGCGGCATCGCCATCGGCCTGTGCGAGTGCTTTGTTTCCGCCATCGGCCTTTCCGCATGGAAGGACGCTGTTACGTTTGCAATTCTGATCATCGTGCTGCTGGTCAAGCCCACAGGCTTCCTTGGCCGCAAGGTGCAGGAAAAGGTGTAAGGGGGCATAACGATGAATACCAAACGCAAGACCCTCAAAATGCCCGTGCGCTACCTGATGAATCTGGTGCTGGTGGGGCTGCTGTTCGTGGGGCTTTCCTATGTGACCGGCAATATGCTGTCCACCTACCAGAATAAGGTGCTGCTGACCGTGGGCATCAATATCATTCTGGCTGTCTCGCTGAACGTTGCCACCGGTTATCTGGGGCAGCTGCCGCTGGGTCATGCCGGTTTTATGGCCGTGGGTGCCTACGCCTGCGCCCTGTTCACCAAATCCTCCAATCTGCCCAAGGGCGTGTCCTTTGCCATCGGTCTGGTGCTGGCATGGGTGATCGCCGGGCTGTTCGGGGTGCTTATCGGTATCCCTGCTCTGCGCCTGACCGGCGACTATCTGGCCATTCTGACCTTAGGCTTTGGCGAGATCATCCGCATCACGTTGAACAACATTGATGATGTTCTGGGCTTTAAGCTGTTCTACGGCTCCAAAGGCCTGAAGAACATCCCCAAGTATTCTAACTTTACCAACGTGTTCCTGTGCGTGGTCATTACCTGCTTCCTCATCCACGCCATGATGAAGAGCCGCCACGGCCGCGCCGTGCTGGCCATCCGCGACAACGAGATCGCCGCTGAGAGCTGCGGCATCCAGACCACCTATTATAAGGTGATGGCGTTTGCTTTCTCCGCCGCCTTTGCAGGCTTGGCGGGCGGTCTGTACGCCTGCTACATCGGCGTGCTGAACCCCTCCACCTTTGGCTTTATGAAGTCCATTGAAATTCTGGTCATGGTGGTGCTGGGCGGCATGGGCTCCATGCTGGGCTCCATCCTGTCCGCTACCGTGCTGACCATCCTGCCCGAGGCCACCCGCAGCTTTGACAGCTACCGCATGGTGGTCTACTCGCTGGTGCTGGTGCTGATGATGATCTTCCGCCCGGGCGGACTGCTGGGCAGCTACGATTTCTCCCTGAGCCGCATCGTGGAAAAGGCCATGAACGGCGAACTGTTCCGCAAACATACCGAAAAGGAGGCCGCTGACCATGAGTGAGTTCCATACCAGACTGCACAGTGTTCCCTCCGGCGGTTTTCTGACCGACCGCGACAAGGACAAAAAGCCCATTCTGGACGTGCGTGAGCTGGGCATCGACTTCGGCGGTCTGACCGCCGTGGACGGCTTCAACCTGATGATCGGCCGCAACGAGATCGCCGGTCTGATCGGCCCCAACGGCGCAGGCAAGACCACCGTGTTCAACCTGCTCACCAACGTCTACCAGCCCACCCGCGGCTCCATCCTGATCGACGGGATGCCTACCGCCGGGAAAAAGACCTATCAGGTCAACCGCATGGGCGTGGCGCGCACCTTCCAGAACATCCGTCTGTTCAAGGAGCTGAGCGTCATCGATAACATCAAGGTGGGTCTGCACGAGTCTATGAAGTATAATCTGGCGTCCTCCCTGCTGCGGATGCCGAACTACTGGAAAGAGGAAAAAAAGTGCACCGAGCGTGCGCTGGAACTGCTGGACATCTTTCATATGGCAGACCTTGCCAATACACAGGCCGGCAGCCTGCCCTACGGCGCACAGCGCCGTCTGGAAATCATGCGCGCACTGGCTACCGGCCCGAAGCTTCTGCTGCTGGACGAGCCTGCCGCCGGCATGAACCCCTCCGAGACTGCCGAACTGACCGAGACCATCCGCCGCATCCGCGATGAGTTCAACATTGCCGTGCTGCTCATCGAGCACGACATGAGCCTTGTCATGGGCATCTGCGAGGGCATTGCGGTGCTGAACTTTGGCCGCATCATCGCCAAGGGCACCCCGGACGAGATCCGCAATAACCCGCAGGTCATCGAAGCCTATCTGGGCAAAAAGGAGGGCTGAGCCATGGCTGATACATTACTGAAGGTAGACGGCATCAACGTCTACTACGGCAACATCCACGCCGTAAAGGATATCTCCTTCACCGTCAATGCGGGCGAGATCGTCACCCTGATCGGTGCCAACGGCGCGGGCAAATCCACCACCCTGAAAACCATTTCCGGCCTTCTGAAGCCCCGCACCGGCGATGTGCTGTACAAGGGCAAAAGCATCAAGGGCGTGCGCGCACACAAGATCGTGGAAAGCGGCCTTGCACAGGTACCGGAGGGACGCCATGTGTTCCTGCACATGACGGTGGACGAGAACCTTGACATGGGTGCGTACACCCAGCCCGCTTCCACCATTGCCGCCAACAAGGAAAAGGTGTTCACCCTGTTCCCCCGCCTGAAGGAGCGCCGCAAGCAGCTGGCGGGCACCATGTCCGGCGGCGAGCAGCAGATGCTGGCCATGGGGCGTGCGCTCATGAGCAACGCTTCCATGCTGATGCTGGACGAGCCTTCCATGGGTCTTTCGCCGCTGCTGGTGCAGGAGATCTTTGACATCATCCGCGACATCCACAAAGAGGGTATGACCATCCTGCTGGTGGAGCAGAATGCGCAGATGGCGCTTTCGGTGGCCGACCGCGCCTATGTGCTGGAGACCGGCCGCGTGGTCATGGACGGCACCGGTGCCGAACTGCTGACCAACGAGCGCGTCCGCAGTGCCTATCTGGGCGGGTAATAAACGGGAAAATAATTTGATTTGCAGTTCCGAAACGCCCATGGGCGTTTCGGAACTGCTTTTTCCTGTTATCACTTTACTTTCGTAAAAAATTGTGCCATAATGGGTGCAGTATTCCGGCTTTGCAAAAGCAACGCCCCGGCTCGGGAAAGCGGGGCGCAAACCACACAGAATGAGGGGTAAACGTTATGAGCAAGATCATCATCCCGGCAAACTACAAACCCGCGCTGAACCTGTACGACACCCAGCGCGCCATCGGCACGGTAAAGCGGCTGTTTGCCGATACCCTGTGCGCTACGCTGAATCTGTACCGCGTGTCTGCACCGCTGTTTCTGGAGGCTTCCACCGGCCTGAACGACGACCTGAACGGCGTGGAGCGCAAGGTGACCTTTGACATCAAGGACAGCGGCACCGAAGCACAGGTGGTGCAGTCGCTGGCAAAGTGGAAGCGTCAGGCACTGAAGGACTACGATTTCCGCGTGGGCAAGGGTCTGTACTGCGACATGAACGCTATCCGCCGGGACGAGGAGCTGGATAACCTCCACTCGGTCTATGTGGACCAGTGGGACTGGGAAAAGATCATCACGGTGGAGGACCGCAACGAGACCTACCTGAAAAACGTGGTGCGCTGCATCGTGTCTGCGGTGTGCGCCACCGAGATGAACCTGCACGCCATGTTCCCCCAGCTGCAGGATCTGCCCCTGCACACCCCCAACGTGACCTTTGTCACCACGCAGGAGCTGGAGGACAAGTACCCCGATCTGACCCCGAAGGAGCGGGAGAATGCCTTTGTCAAGGAGAACGGCACCACTTTCCTGATGAAGATCGGTGCACCCCTGCGCAGCGGCAAGCCCCACGACGGCCGCGCCCCGGACTACGACGACTGGGATCTGAACGGCGACCTGCTGTTCTGGAACGACCCGCTGCAGTGCAGCTATGAGCTGAGCAGCATGGGCATCCGCGTCAGCCCGGAAAGCATGGACAGGCAGCTGACCATGGCAGGCTGCGATGACCGCCGCACCCTGCCCTTCCACAAGGCAGTGCTGGCTGGCGAACTGCCCTACACCATTGGCGGCGGCATCGGCCAGAGCCGCCTGTGTATGCTGCTGCTGGGCAGCGTCCACATCGGCGAGGTTCAGGCCAGCGTGTGGGACAAGGCCACCCGCGAAGCCTGCGCCAAGGCCGGCATCCCGCTGCTGTAAGCAGAACGATTTTAAATATCCTCCGCTTACGCTCTGGATATTTTCAGCAGTAAGATTATTTTTAATTTGTAATACAGCCAAGCCTGCGGGCTTGGCTGTATTTCGTTTTCACGAGAAGGGTCGTAAAGATAAGCTGCATCTCTCCCGTGAAAAAGAAAATCGGGAAGATCCGCAGATCTTCCCGATTTTCAAATATAAAAATAGAGTTCCTTGAATCATGCCCAGAGCAACGCGGAGGGCATTTTAAATCGTCCTCCGGCGGGCATTCCTGCTTATCAATTCTGCTTTTTCCAGCGGCGCATGACGCCCATGCCCAGTGCATAGGGGCCGGTGTGCACCGCAATGGTGCAGCCGATCTGCAACAGCCCTACCTCACACTGTGCGCCGGGGTACTTGGCGCGCAGGGCGGCACGGGTCTGCATCCACAGACGCTTGCCTTCGTCGGCATCGTAACCGTAGCCCACCGTAATGCGGTAGTCATCCGGGGTGCCGCCGTGGGCATCCAGATAGTTCATCAGCTGTTCCAGTGCCTTTTCAAAGCTCTTCTGCCGGCCGCGGGCTACGCCGCCGGAGAAGATCTCGCCCTCCTTGAACAGGATCATGGGCTTCAGCCCCAGCATATTGGCGGCGCGGCCGGTCACCTTGCCGATGCGCCCGCCCTTGATGAGGTAGTCCAGATCACCCACGGTGAAGAAGATCTGGTTGGTGGATTTTTCCGCTTCCAGCCAAGTCACAGTCTCGTCCAGCGTGCAGCCTGCGTCCCGCATGGCCACGGCATTTTCCACCATGGTGGATTCGGTCACGGTGGCGGCGGCAGAGTCGATGACCTCGATGCGGGCATCGGGGTAGTCCTCCAGCACCAGATCCCGGGCGTTGCGGGCGCTGCCCACGCAGCCGCTCATTTTGCCGGTGAACACCAGACACAGTACATCCCGACCCGCCTCGGCGTGTGCGCGGAAGGTCTTTTCAAAGTCCTCGATGGAGGCCAGACTGGTCTTGGGATAGGCCGCCGGGTTATCTACCATGAACTGGTAGAAGTCCCGCACGGGGATCTCCAGCCCTTCCTTGCGGTAATGCTCGCCGTCCAGCGATACATAAAAGGGCACGACCTCGATGCCAAGCTGCTTGGCGGTGTCCAGCGTCAGGTCGCAGGCGCTGTCGGTAATGATATCAAACATCTGTGACGCTTCCTTTTCTGAAACTCAGGGGCTGCTTTTTGCGGCAGCTCAGCCGCGGTGGATGTAGGCTTCGCGCTCTGCGCCCACCGAGATATAGGTGATCTTGCAGCCCACAGCCTTTTCCAGATACTCCACATAATCGCGGGTCTGCTGGGGCAGATCCTCCCACTTGCGGGCTGCGGTGATATCGCAGTGCCAGCCGGGCAGGTACTCCACCACGGGCTGTGCGGTATCCAGTGCTTCACCCATGGGGAAGCGGGTGGTGGTAGTGCCGTCGGTCAGCTTGTAGGCGGTGACCATGGGGATCTTTTCCATGTAGTCCAGCACGTCCAGCAGGGTCAGAGCGACCTCATCGCAGCCCTGGCAGAACACGCCGTAGCGGCTTGCCACCAAGTCGATGGGACCCACGCGGCGGGGACGGCCGGTGGCTGCGCCGTACTCGTGGCCGGCCTCACGCAGAGCGTGCTTCTCTTCCTCGGTCATGGCCAGCTCGGCGGTGAAAGGGCCGTCACCCACGCAGGAGGAGTAGGCTTTCATGACACCGATGGAGTTGTGCAGCTTGTGGCCGGGGATACCGGCACCGATGGGTGCATAAGCACCGATGACGTTGGAGGAGGTGGTGTAGGGGTAGATGCCAAAGTCGATATCGCGCAGGGCGCCCAGCTGTGCCTCAAACAGCACCTTCTTACCGGCTGCATCGGCATCGGCCAGATACTGACCCACATCGCAGATATAGTCCTTGAAGATGGCGGCATACTTTTCGAGCCAGTTCCACATCTCGTCCACGCTGATGGGCGCTGCGTTGTAGCTGCCCTCCATGACCAGATTCTTGGAATCCACCATGGTGACCAGACGCTTCTTCACGGCGTCATCCAGATGCAGCAGATCGCCCATGCGCAGGGTCTTTTTCATGTACTTGTCGCCGTAAGCGTAGGCAATGCCGCGCTTGGTGGAGCCGAACTGTGCGCCGGTCTTGGACAGGCGTGCTTCCTCCAGACCATCCTGCTCCACATGATAGGGCATGGTGATGGTTGCGCGGTCGGAGATCTTCAGGTTCTCCGGGGTGATCTTAATGCCCTGTTCGCGCAGCTTATTGATCTCGCCGTCCAGATGATGCGGGTCGATGACCATGCCGTTGCCCATGACGCACACGACGTTGGGGCGCAGGATGCCGGAGGGCAGCAGGTTCAGCACGAACTTGCCGCGCTCATTTTTAACGGTATGGCCTGCGTTGTTGCCGCCCTGATACCGTGCAACGATGTCGTACTCCTGGCTGATCAGGTCGACCATGCGGCCCTTGCCCTCATCGCCCCAGTTGATACCCGTAATTGCAGTAAGCATAATAAATGACCTCTTTATCCTTTTTTCAAAAGACAGCCTTTTCCGTGCACCTTGCCCGGGATACGCTACCTTGGGTAAAACGCACCGGCTCGCTGCCCTTGCGGCACGCACCAATGCTATTATAGTATAGCACAGTCTGCCGCGCAAAAAAAGGGGCTGTTGTAAAATACAACGCCCCTTTTATACAGATACATCCGATTGACAAAACAGCCGCCCGATCTGCCCGGACGGCTGCTTTGCACGGAAAAGCGCTTTTTCCGCACGCCCGTTTTACTGGATAAAGCCCACGAACACCGGGCAGAGCACGGCGGTCAGCACACCGGCTACGGCAATGGAAAGGCCGCTCATGGCACCTTCCACCTCGCCCATCTGCAGCGCCTTGCTGGTGCCCACGGCATGGGCTGCCGTGCCAAGACCCACGCCCTTGGCGATGGGGTCGGTGATGTGGAACACCTTGCACACGGTCTCGGCCAGCAGTGCGCCCACGATGCCGGTGACGATGACGATGGCACCGGTCAGGGCGGCAATGCCGCCCAGCTCAGCGGCCACGTCCATACTGATGGCGGTGGTCACCGACTTCGGCAGCAGAGTAGCGTACTGCTCCTTGGTCAGGTCCATTGCCAGCGCCAGCGCAAAGGCGCTGCCCAGACTGACCAGCGTACCCACCGAGATGCCCGCAATGATGGCGGGCGCGTTCTCTTTGAGCAGGTCCAGCTTTTCATACAGCGGGATCGCCAGCGCCACCGTGGCGGGCAGCAGCAGATAGCTTACCGGCGCGGCGCTGGTTTTATAGTCCCCATAGGGGATATTGCACACCGACAGAAAAACGATGACAAAAATACTGCCCAGCAGTAGCGGGTTAAAGATGGCCTTGCCGGTCACCCGGTTGATAAGCACACCCAGCCCAAAGGCTGCCAGCGTAAGCAGCACGCCCCATGCCACAGAGCCGGTCAAAAAGTTATTCAGCAGTTCCGTCATGGTCGGCCTCCTCCTTTTTATTGCGGGCGGTCAGCGCCTGCGTGGTGCGGCCTGCCGCCGCCATTACCAGCACCGTCACCGGCAGAATGGCGATCAGGATGGGCAGCAGCAGCTGTCCCATCTCTGCCCACAGCTCCATGATGCCCGCAGCGGCGGGCACGAACAGCAGCGGAAAAATACCGGTCAGGTAGGTGCCGGTCTCCTTGACCTGCTCCAGCTTTACGATGCCGGTGATCAGGGCTGCCAGCAGCAGCACCAGACCGTACACACTGGCAGGCACCGGCAGCGGCAGTACCGCGTGCAGCACCTCGCCCAGAAAACAGAACGCAAGAATGCGCCCGAACTGAAAAATATACTTCGTGTCAGAACTCCCCTTTCTGGTCTTATGGTCTTATAACGAACAGACAACGGGCTTTTCGCCCGGAATTTTCTGTCTCACACAAAGTAAAAGTATACCGCGGACTGCCCGCTCCATCAACCGTAAATCTTGCCAAGAAGTTCTGCACCTTTTGCGCAGAACTGTACAAAAAAACGCACCGGTGCAGTTCCGGTGCGCAAGGCTCAGATCACATAATCGTTGCCGGCCTGATCCGGCAGGGCAAGGTCTGCCAGCGTGATCTTGCCAAAGTAGTCCGAGATCAGGTCGTTGAGCCCCTTCCACATCTCGTAGGTGCGGCAGTTGGCCATCCGGGCGCAGGCAGAAGCTCCGGGGGTCAGGCAGCTTACCGGGGCAAGACTGCCCTCGGTGAGCATCAGGATCTCGCTTACCGTGTACTGATCCGGGCTGCGGGTCAGCCGGTAGCCGCCGCCCTTGCCGCGCAGCCCCTCCAGAAAGCCGTTCTGCACCAGCACCTTGAGGATGTTCTCCAGATACTTTTCCGAGATCTCCTGCCGGGTGGCTACTTCTTTTAATGGAACATATTTTTCAGACTGATGCTCCGCGAGGTCGATCATCACCCGCAGCGCATAGCGTCCTTTGGTCGAAACGATCATAATCCGTACTTCCTTCCGGTCAAATTTTAATATAACCCATTATACAACAGGGTAAATCACTTTTCAATCCCACTTTTTTCAAAATAACCCTTGACAAGCAGGGAAAACAGGGCTATAATGCCATCAAACCCACAAAGAATGTTGGTTTAAAGGTTTAGAGGGAATCACAGCCGGGCTCACCGGCACAAGACAGGGTCATACGCCCCGTAACGATACCAGAAAGAGGGACAAGTATTATGAGCAAGATCTATACCGCCGCAGATCAGTTGATCGGTCACACCCCGCTGCTGGAGCTCAGCCATATTGAGAAGGAAGAGCAGCTGCCAGCCCACGTTATTGCCAAGCTGGAGTACTTCAACCCCGCTGGTTCTGTGAAAGACCGCATTGCGAAAAAGATGATCGACGACGCCGAGGCCAAGGGTCTGCTGAAGGAAGGCTCCGTCATCATCGAGCCCACCTCCGGCAACACCGGCATCGGTCTGGCTGCTGTGGCAGCTGCCAAGGGCTACCGCATCATCATCGTGATGCCCGAGACCATGAGCGTGGAGCGCCGCCAGCTGATGAAGGCTTACGGTGCCGAGCTGGTGCTGAGCGAGGGTGCCAAGGGCATGAAGGGTGCCATTGCCAAGGCCGATGAGCTGGCAAAGGCGATCCCCAATTCCTTCATCCCCGGCCAGTTCGTGAACCCCGCCAACCCGCAGGCACACATCGAGACTACCGGCCCCGAGATCTGGGAAGATACCGACGGCAAGGTCGATATCTTTGTGGCAGGCGTTGGTACCGGCGGCACCGTGACCGGCGTTGGCAAGTACCTCAAGAGCAAGAACCCCGCCGTCAAGGTGGTGGCCGTTGAGCCCGCTTCCTCCCCTGTGCTGAGCAAGGGCACTGCCGGTGCACATAAAATTCAGGGCATCGGCGCAGGCTTTGTGCCGGACGTGCTGGATACCACCGTCTATGACGAGATCATCGCCGTGGAGAACGACGACGCCTTTGCCACCGGCCGTCTGATCGGCCACAAGGAAGGCGTGCTGGTAGGTATTTCCTCCGGTGCTGCCGTCTGGGCCGCCATCCAGCTGGCAAAGCGCCCTGAGAACGCAGGCAAGAACATCGTTGTTCTGCTACCCGATACCGGCGACCGTTACCTGTCCACCCCGCTGTTTGCTGAATAATCTCAAAAAACTCTCCTCTCCCACTCTGCACCCCGCAGGGCGGGAGTTTTTGTTTGGGGACAGGACGATTTGAATGCGCTCCGCGTTGCTCTGCGCATAGTCAGCGGAATAATTATTTGATATTTCGCGTTTGTCGCGCTCTGCGGAGCGCTCCAAACGCTATTTTCACGGGTGGGGTCGTAACGGAAAACAGCATTTGCAGCGCCGCTTTCTGCGAAAGCGCAGCGCTGCGGGCGAGCGCTTGCTCCCCCTTGGGGGAGCTGTCGCGCAGCGACTGAGGGGTTTTGAATCGGCGGAGCCGGAAAAAACGGTTAAAAGATCTTCACGCCGAACAGGCGTGAA